>Ga0268284_1000042_pt1 | contig 123374 bp, 114 predicted proteins | sample saktaG_14_FD_190137 | JGI IMG/M metagenome (GOLD analysis project Ga0268284, IMG submission 190137) | Saline water microbial communities from Sakinaw Lake, British Columbia, Canada - sak_2013_06_06_40m | ecosystem: Environmental > Aquatic > Non-marine Saline and Alkaline > Saline ...
GCAGTTGCATCCGCTGGGGCATTCCGCATACGCAGGTACAAAGGGAGACCCGGTACGTGGAGGTAATGTAGTAGGGGAAGTTAAAGAAACTGGCGATGAAGTCTGCGGCCCCCATTTATTTCTTTTAACAGTCCCATTATCAGATACCGGCGGAGTCAGGGAAGCAGGCGGCAGCTCAGATTTAGTGGCAAACGATATAGATAGTCTTTGCTCCCGTTGGCCACTCGGGTTACTTGCCCTCAGGATGGTATCGAACGTATCCATGCCGGCCGTACGTATTTGATAGGTCGTCCTCCCGCTGGCTTTCCCTTTGTTGGTTGTAGAAGGAGGGCCGTTATACTCATTGATGATCTCGCCAGCCTCTACCACCTGTATTTTCGTGGCGTCATACACCTCAAATATATATACCACGTGACCGCCGTCCGGCAACATTAAGGGATCACCAGTAAATACCCTGATCACCGGGAGGCTTCCTGTAGCAGTCGCCGCGTCGGCACGCCCGGCTGCCGATAAAACGGTGATTCCAACCAATACAAGACACAAACACAAACTGAAAATGCCACTGAACCTGCGAATTTTTACCAAACCTAGTTTCCCCATGTCTCTACCTCCCGATATTAAATAGCCGTGATTCTACCGATATCCCCGGTGACACCCCATACTTGTACCTGACATTATTTAGTTATGAACACCATTAAAGCTATTTTCCTACACAGATATACGAATGTCAACCTGGTTATGCGGTTATCAAGGGCAACTGCACAATAATCCCCTGGCATGTCATGTTCGGCACTTCCGGGTGTGCAAACATACAAAAACATGACATGCCAGGGGATGGTTCGGGGGGAAATTTGACCTTTGTTAATCAGAGCGATCTGAATAACATACTACGTATGTCAACGCTACTTCGTCGTGGTCGTCTGAAGCTCCTGCCTGGCCTGGTCCATAGCGTTGGATATCTTATCGGCTGAGATATTAAGTATTTCGGCCATCTTGCTGTATAGCTTCTGCATGCTCTCCTGGTTAGGCCCCCGCCCTTGCGGTGGAGTTTGCTGACCTGACGCCCCCGACGGAGGTGCAGGAGATTGCTGGCCCCAAGTTCCGGACGGCGGCATCGATGGCTGACCGGATGCGCTGGATGGCGTGGTACCGGTCGGAGCTTTGCCGAAAACGCTTTCCTGTGCCTGCTGGAAGGCGCCGGTCAGCTGGGCTTCAGTTATGCCAAGTATCTGGGCAGCCCTGCTGAGCTGCTTGCTCATATCCCGTCCACCCCGACGGCCCGACGGCGCATTTCCCTGAGACGGAGTTGATGCCGCTCCTGATGAATTTTCCGTCGAAGCAGTAGTCCCGGACTGCGTTGGCGCAGCAGTGGTTTGTGCCGGGGACGATGACGTTCCCGATGTTGATCCCGTCCCCACAGCGCTGCATCCGGCCAAGATTATACCTATTAATATAACGGCGACTGCAAACAGCGCCGGCATGTATTTGATTTTTTCTGGCATCAGCCTTTCTCCTTTATAACCTTTTTTGCTGTCTTAAATATAAGTGGATTTTATTAAAGAATTATTAATTCTGCGCTTAATAATTACTTAATAATCTTCTGTTAGCTTTCATTACAGTGGCGCAGCCACAACAATTTGATTTATAGTATTTACAGGTAAAATCATAAATGAGCGGCAGGAAAATTCTCGTCGTTGATGACGATGCCAAGACGGTTGACCTGGTCAAAATGTATCTTGAACGGGACGGGCATTCCGTGCTGACCGCTTACGATGGTCCTGAGGCGTTGCGCATCTTCAGGGAGCAGCAGCCACACCTTGTCGTGCTGGATGTCATGCTGCCCGGGCTTAACGGTGTGGAGGTGTGCCGGACACTGAGGTCCGAGTCAGATGTGCCGATCATCATGCTGACCGCGCGTACACGTGATGAAGACAAGCTGACCGGGCTGGATACCGGCGCCGACGATTATGTAACCAAACCTTTCAGCCCGGGAGAGCTGGCCGCCAGGGTGCGGGCTATTTTCAGGCGGCTGCCGGCTGAACGAGGACCTGCTGAGATAAGGCACGGAGCCTTTCATCTGAACTTTCCCAAGCGGGAAGTGCATCTAAACGGCAAGAGCCTGACGCTGACCTCGGTCGAATTCAAAATACTGGCCACTTTTCTGCGCGAGCCGGGCCGGGTATTCGACCGCGTGGAGATCATAGACAAGGCTTTCGGCTACGACTTTGAGAGCTTCGACCGCGCTATCGACGTTCATATTTACAACCTGCGCCGCAAAATTGAGCCCGACCCCAGGCACCCCAGATATATAAAGACCGTATACGGGGCGGGTTATAAACTATCAGAGGAATGATTTGAAGCTTAGCCTGCAGTTCCGCCTTTTGCTTGCCTTCACGCTGGTTATCCTGCTGACAACAGGCACGGTGTTCTTCATGATGTGGCACGCTGCTACAGGACAAATTCAGCAGTTCGGAGATCGTGTTGAGCGCATGGTCACCAGCCGCATACAATTCGAAATCACAGAATACTACCTGGCCAATAGTAGCTGGGATGGTGTGCAGCCTTTGCTCGAACAAATCGGGGAGCAGTTCCGCCACAGGATTATACTGGCCGATGCCGACGGTATAATAATCGCAGATTCAACATTGGCAACACCCGATAAAAAGGTAAACCTCGAGGGCTTTGCCAGCAAAACGTTGACTTCTTCACTATCACGCCGGGATCTCTCACCCCCCGAGGTGGGAGGCGCGCCTTCGGCCGATCCTCAGACCATCTTATCATTCGAACCTCGCATGCCGCCCCCACCAGCGCCTGCGGAACCCGCTGTAACTACGTCCGGCAAATCACAAATCATAGGGTTCCTATTTATACTGCCGTTAACCCAGTCTGAAATCGGGCTGGCGGCGCTGCAGCTAATGTATATCCAGTTGGGCAGTTATTTCTTACTCGGGGCATGCCTGGCCGTGGTTGTCGCTTTTCTGATCACACTATTCCTGTCACGACGCATCCTGTCGCCCGTTAAAGAGCTGACGTCAGCGGCCCAGCGCCTGGGAAAGGGTGATTTCTCACAACGAGTTGACATCACAGATAAAAGCGAGATAGGCGATCTGGCCTCTACTTTCAACTCCATGGCCGGCAATCTTCAACGCGATGAACAACTGCGGCAGCACATGGTATCCGACATCGCCCATGAACTGAGGAGCCCGCTCACCAATGTCAGGGGATATCTCGAGGCTATCAATGACGGCGTTATGCAGCCCGATAAAGCAACCATATCCTCCATCTATGATGAGACGGTGCTGCTCTCCCGGTTGATAAATGACCTGCAGGAGCTGAGCCTGGCCGAGTCCGGCGAGTTGAAGCTCTACCGCCAGCCCGAAGATGTGGAGGAGCTGGTGCGGCAATCCATTACTGCCATACAGTCCAAGGCATCAGAAAAGGGATTAGAGGTGTCATGCGACATCCCTGCGGACCTTCCCCGGGTGAATATCGATTTCCTGCGCATCAAGCAGGTGCTGCTCAACCTTCTGGAGAACGCCCTGGCCCACACGCCCGGAGGCGGACGTATAAATATTGCAGCAAACCTGAGCCCCGGCTTCATCGAGGTCAGCGTATCGGATACCGGGGAAGGCATTCCGGCTGAGGAGATCGACAACATCTTTGAGCGATTTCACCGGGTGGATAAATCCAGGTCGAGATCGACCGGCGGCAGCGGCCTGGGATTAACCATTGCCAGGTATATAGTCGAAGAACACAAAGGCAAAATCTGGGCACAAAGCACGCCCGGCAAAGGCAGCCGATTCAGCTTCACTCTGCCGGTCGCAAAATAAGCAATGCGGATATATCAGGCTTTATTCTCAGTTTCATAATCTGATGTTCTAAATAAAATCTTAACATTTCACTGCTACAGTTGATAAATTGAAATCAAGAATTTGGTTAACAACCAATTAACGTGTAAAATTTGACGGATATGCTCATCTCCCCAAAGAAATCCCTGATCACATTCCTGACCGGCATCACACTGCTTATAGCGTCAGGTTGTACCGCGGCATCCACCACAGGCGCCGCGGCAACCGTCAGCAGGCAGGTTCCTGTTACGCGCGGCGACCTGGTGGTAAGCGTGTCGGTGGACGGCAATCTGGTCATGCCGCAGGCCTTCGACCTGCATTTCGGCGCGCCCGGTGATGTCGAAGAAGTGCTGGTCAGCGAAGGCGACCACGTGAAGGCCGGCGCCATGCTAGCACGGCTGGATGACACGGCGCAACGACTGGACGTGAAATCAGCCAACAACGCGGTGCAGCAGACACTGAGTAACCTTTATGAGACGGTGCCTCGGCTGCCGCAGTTTCCGGGTACTTACGTAATCAAGATTGATCCTGTTACATTACAGCCATTTACTGAATATGAAATTCCCGTTTACCAGATGTATTACCCCAACAGTACTGCTTTAATATCTTATAACTGGGCGCAGGAAGAAACAGCACGGGCATACAACCTCTTCCAATCCGAGAATTACACAGCGGCCGCATCCGAGCTGTACGTAGCTTTCTCCGACCTGGAGGCCTGCCTCAAGATATATGAGGACGCTGTCAACAATCCAGAGTCGGGCCTGGGCAACACGGCGCCCTACGTGCCCTCCGATATACCCGGCCTGGTCTATTTCGAAGTGCAGCAGGATGCGCCGGCCTCAGTGCCGCTGATAGTGGAGTTGCGCAACCATGCAGATTCGATCAAGCAGGGTCAGGCCGATATAGGCAAGCTGCGCGAACTTATAGCACAGGGCAAATCCGATGAAGCCGGCATCCTGTTCCAAACCCTGCTGGGCCGGATCGACGCAATAGGTAAAACCATAACCATGAATGTCAATTTGATCAAACAGCGCAACGATACCACCATCTACGGCAAAGATATCAGCCTGTACCTGTACGGCGCCGCTGAGGAAAAATTGAACGCCGCGCTGGCCGGAATCCAGAAGGGCGGACTGAACGCACCCGAGCTCAACGATAACCTGCGCATCGCCCGCCACTACATGGAGCTGTGCAACGGCGTTCTGGGATCGAACGAGTATGTTCTTCAACACGGCCTTTCGCTGAAAGAGGAACAGGGCTACAAGCTCGACCTCGAAAAAGCCATGGTCAATCTGGGCAACAGCAAGGACAATTTTCTGAACACCGTGATATTGTCGCCGGTGGACGGCATCGTGGTCAGCGTCGGTGTGAAGAAGAATGACGTGCTGTCCCAGCAGGACTATTCATCCAAGGGCACAATCCAGATCGTGGATATCTCGCAGATCAAGTTCCAGGGTACGGTCGACGAGATCGATATCATGAAGATTAAGACCGGGCAGACGGCTATTATATCCGTGGACGCCATGCCGGACAGGACTTTCACCGGTAAAGTATCTTTCATTTCACCCTTCGGCGCAGCGGATACATCCAACGTGATCAAATTCAATGTCACCATCCTGCTCGATCCGACAGACGTTGACCTCAAGGGCGGCCTTACAGCTACAGCCGATATCGGGATCTCAACCGAGGAGAACGCCCTCCTCCTGCCGCTGGCTGCGATAACCACCACAGGCACAGATTCATTTGTCACGGTGGTTACGGGCAAAGAGGGCCAAACTGAAAAGAGACAGGTCACCATTGGAATCCAGAACCAGCAGTATGTACAGATACTGAAGGGTTTGAACGAGGGTGACAGGGTCATAATAGTCGATAAAGCGGGCGGCGCGCCTGTATCAACCACTATGGGGCCTCCGGGAGGCGGGGGACCGCCACCGGGCAGGTAAGCATGCTGAGAAAGAATCTGACATCCATCTTAATAGCCGTGCTGATCATACCGGGTATGTTGCTGGCCGCATGCGGCAGCAGTCAAACACCTGCGGCGGGACAGACGATCGATGTAAAAAAAGGCGACCTGAGCATCATTGTCTCCTCCGACGGCAATCTCGAAATGCCCAATCAATACGATCTAAAATTCGGCGCATCCGGGCAGGTCGATCAGATACTGGTGGAGGAGGGCGACCACGTTAAGCAGGGGGCGCTGCTGGCCACCTTGGTTAACTCGTCGCAGATAAACGCAATCAAATCAGCCCTGTTTAGTGTCCAGGCAGCCCAGAATAATATCACTTTTGGATGCAGCACGGACCACCTTCCCTACAACTACCCCGATATGAGCGTATCACGCATGGTTGATGAAGCAAAGAAAGATATGGAAACCGCTGACGCTTACTACAAACTGGGTCAGTATAAGGACGCCGGCTACTGGCTGGTCATGACATACTTCGATATCCAGGTATGCGAGGATTTAATAGCCACCCGCCCCAACGCCGCCGAGCTTGCAGGCGCCAAGAACAACTCCGTCTGGTCACCCGATATATATGCCGGGAGCTCGGTGTCTATATCCCATGATAATCAGGCAGCCATCGACTTTCTGCAGCAATATCGGATGAAATTACTGTCCATCGCCCGCGATATGAAACTCGGCCTCTACGATAAAATCACACCCGCATTCGACAGCGCCCGCCAGGAGATGTTTGAAGTATCCGCTACGGCCAAAGGCACGCTGATAATCAAAACAAGGATGATTTACAGGTATGCCGATACACCCACCAGCGTGGATTTTCTTCAATCGTCACTCAGATACCTCGAAGACCTGCAGGACTACATGGCAGAGCCCGACGCGCTCGCCATAGAGGCCGCCAAGAAATTGTATACGGCCAAGCTCAACCTGCTGGTAGGGCGCGATGTGCTTGAGAACCAGACCCTTATATTTGAGAGCGGCGGCAGCATCAACTGGAAAACCCTGCAGCAGTATAACCTCAGCCTTCAGTCCGCCGAGATTTCGCTGTACAAAGCCAAACAGGACATCATGAAGACTGCCATCATAGCGCCTTCCGACGGCGACGTGGTAAGCGTCGACCTGAAAAAATCATACGTGTTGTCGGCGCAGGACTACTCATCCAAGACGGCGGTCAAGCTGGTGGATACCAGCGCCATCCGTTTCAAAGGCGCCGTCGACGAGATCGACATCGTAAAGGTCAAACCCAACCAGCCGGTGGACATTACCATAGATGCCGTGCCGGACAGGACCTTTACAGGAAGGGTGACTTTCATCTCCCCGTACGGGACAACGGTCGGCAAGGTGATTAAATTTACCGTTCTTGTGGAGATGGACCCGGTGGATATCCAGCTCAGGGGCGGCCTGCGCGCCACCGCCGAGATAATGACCTCCAGCGTAAAAGATGCCTTGCTGGTGCCCGTATCCTATATCATCACCACGCCCCGCGGCTCAATGGTCATGCTGGTGAACAGTAAAACGGGCCAGGCTGAACCTAAGCCCGTAACCGTTGGACTACAGAATTTCCAGTACGCCGAGATCACATCCGGCCTGAACGAGGGAGATAAGGTCCAGTTGCCCGGCAAATCGGCAACGGGTTCGACCCAGCAAAGGCAATCGTCAAATCCAGGCAATGCAATGCGTGTGCTGCGATAATGGCTTTATAACATACAGAGTGTAGAGTAAGATGATTGAACTTAAAAATATCAGTAAAATTTACGACATAGGCGACGTAAAGGTCACAGCGCTGGACGATGTCTCGTTCACCTGTGAAAAGGGCGAGTTTATCTCCATCATGGGCCATTCCGGCTCGGGCAAATCCACCATGATGAATATCCTGGGCTGCCTGGACCGTCCCACCTCCGGCAGCTACATCATAGATTCCGTTGACGTCGCCGGCATGGCGGACGACGAACTGGCCTCTATGCGCAATAGCAAGCTGGGATTCGTCTTCCAATCATATAACCTGCTACCCAAGATGACCGCGATAGCCAATGTCGAACTACCACTTATCTATTCCGGCAATAACCACAGGCGGCAGCGCGCCCTGGCGGCGCTGGAAGCGGTGGATATCGGTAAGCGGGCATTTCATAAACCGAGCGAGATGTCGGGCGGCGAGCAGCAGCGCGTGGCCATCGCGCGCGCCCTTATCAACGACCCGCTGGTCATACTGGCCGACGAGCCGACAGGCAACCTGGATTCACAGATGAGCCACAACATCATGTCGCTGCTGGTCGAGCAGAGCAAGAAAGGCATAACCATTATCGTGGTCACTCATGAAGAGGATATCGCCGCCTATACACAGCGCACTATCTACCTGCGTGACGGCAGCATTATCGAGGAAAAGAAGCGATGAGCCTGTGGGAAAGCCTCAAATCGGCCTGGCAGGCCATTTTCTCCAATAAGACGCGCTCTTTTCTCACCATGCTCGGCATCGTGATAGGCGTGTGCGCGGTAGTGCTGCTGGTCTCCCTGGGGCAGGGCTTCCAGGCCAGCATGACGACGACCTTCAATAACATGGGGGCCAGCGCCCTCTATATATCCAGCTCCACCGATAAAGCGGTGGTCAGTCTTCGGCCTCTTACGCTCGACGATGCGGAGGCTTTGAGTGACAAGACCGTGGCACCCTCGATAAGCGTGGTCTCGCCCACACTCAGCAGCAGGGTGACCATCCAGTACGGCAACAATAATGCCAGCGTGCAGGCCACTGGGGTGAAGCCCGTAATAACTGAGATCAGGAATTATCAAGTTGACCAGGGAAGGTTCATCACCGACCAGGATGTGACGGCCAGAAGCAATATAATCGTACTGGGTTATCAGACGGCTTCCGACCTCTTCGGCACGGAAAACCCGGTCGGCAAAAGCGTACGTGTCGAGGGGAGCAAGTACCAGGTGGTAGGCACGCTTCAGAAAATGGGCGGCTTCGGCGGCGACAGCTATATCCTGATGCCATTAACCACCATGCAGTCGAAGCTGACCGGCGGCGGCAATAACGTGCAGCAGATCGCCGTCAAAGCCGTCAGCTCTGACCTGGTGGACTCGGTCATCTCCGAGGCAACCAGCATACTGAGGAACCGTCATTTCATCAGGACGGGCGCGGCCGACGATTTCACCATCACAGACATGCGCGAGACGCTGGCCAGCATGCAGGCCACCCTGGCCGGATTCTCACTTTTCATGGGAGCAGTGGGCGCCATATCCCTTATCGTGGGCGGCATCGGCATCATGAACATCATGCTGGTATCGGTCACCGAGCGAACGCGCGAGATCGGCATCCGCAAGGCCATCGGCGCTAAACGCCGCGATATTTTGTTGCAGTTTCTTATCGAAGCTGCTGCTTTAAGCCTGACCGGCGGCCTTATCGGCCTGGGACTCGCCATGCTGGGGGCTACGCTGATGGGCAATATTTCACTTGGAAATACCACTATAACGCCCGTCATTTCAGCGGGCATTGTATTCATTGCTCTGGGTGTATCGATCGGCACGGGGCTGGTCTCCGGCACCTACCCCGCCTTTCGCGCCGCCCGCCTCGACCCTATCGAATCGCTGCGGCACGAGTAGGTAAATAAGTCCTCTGTAAAAGCCCTATCTCTTAAGAGCCCTCAGGTCGGCGCTGGCCCGTGTGGTGAGCAGGTCATCCTGCGAAAGCTGAAGGGTGGTTTCAAGATCAGCTACGGCAAGTGCAATCTCACCCGATGCGGTATATACCAGGCTCCTGTTGTAGTATGACGCCGCGTCATCCGGTGCCAGGCGTACGGCCTGATTAGCGTCCTGTATGGCAAGGTCAGGCTTGCCCAGAGCTGCATAGATAAGGCTTCTGACACAGTAAGAGCGGGGCAGCGTTTGATCGAGCTCAATCGCTCTGCTGGCATCATCCAGTCCCACCTCGTATTTCCGGTTTTTATAATTGGAGTAGGCGCGTTCGTTGTAGGCGGGCGCGTAATCGGGCTTAAGAGACAACGCCCTGTTAAGGTCCGACAGCCCTATGCTGAACTGCCACTGATTATTGTGGAAGCGTCCCAGTTCATAGTAAGCCCGGTAATATTTCGGCGCAACCTCCACGGCCTTACTCAGATCGCTTAACGTATATGGATTGAGTCGCTTGACCTTGTAATACCAGGCACGTGCTATATAGGCGTCTGCCAGTTTTTCCCTTAAGACGAGGTCTCCAGGATTACCTTCCAGTGCCGCATTAGCCGTCCCGATCACCCGGTCGTAGTCGTCGGCCGCGAGCAAAGCCGAGTAGGGATTTCCAGATGAACTATTATCAGCGGCGATCAAGACCGGCGGCGCTACCGCCGGCGCGGTCTGGTTATCGAAACTTGTTATAGCCTCGTGCTGAACGGGCAGGGATGGCCCGGCGCAGGACAACGCCATGCCCAGTAAAAGGTAAATGCATAGTGAAAACTTCGATACTGCGGGTTTCATGGAGCTATGGCCTCAGGGCTCTTATGATATCGGGGTCAATGCCTTCAAACTGCGAAAGCCAGGCCAACCTATCTTTCTTTAAAGTTTTGCTGAGCGAGTCTATTTTCTCACGCGGATAGTAATTATTCAGGTCGAAGCGGCTTATATCCAGACCCGGGATATCGGCCGGCACGTCATAGCCCCAGAATTCATCCTTCTTCCACGTGATCTTATCCCTGGCTATCATTTCCAGGATTTTAACCGAGTCCACCACGGTTATCTTCTGTCCGGCCGTCAGGCCACCGACCCTGCCGGTATTCAGGAGGTAGCACTGCATGTGGGGATTATCGCGCAGGATCTTAAGGAACATGTTGCCTTCCTCTTCCTCAGAACCCACGATGAAAGGATTGGTGCCTACGACACGGCGCTGCTTCCCGGCCTCGGCGGGGTCGCCGGCCGAAGTCTCGACCGATTCGCCGAGCATGAAGGTGGCCGCTCCCCATTCCTGCGATAGTTTGACGACCGGAGGCACGATTTCGTTGTGCCTTGTGATAAATATCAGGTAATCCACCCTCTCAAGATCGACTTCGCCATCTGTAAAGGCTATATCCCGGCGCTTGACCATGGCGCGGCCGTTTGATGTGAGCGTGGAATCAAAAAAGTCCACCTTGCCGGTTAATGGATCAACGTGCACGTTCTCAAGTATAGCCCGCGGGCTTATGGCCGCCGCGTACAGCAGCGGCTGGGCGCCAGGTTCAAGCCCTTCGGTCTTCATATAGAAGGACTCCTCGGTGCCGATTGCACTGCCATCAGACTTGAGTATGACCACATCGTCCTGCCGGATGATCACCCGCTCCGGCGGCCTCAGCCAATGCGAATGACAGGCCAGCGAGGTCTTCCCCGTCCCGCTCAGTCCGAAGAGCAGGAAGCCCTTCTCACAAAGTTTACCATCCTTCATAATGCGAAGTATCTTGCTGGCGGCATGCAGGCCGAGGTTGCCTTCCTTCTTTGCCCAGTACATGACCTGGCGCAGCATGGCCTTCTTGTTCTCCCCCTTGTAATCGCTGCCCATTATCAGCGTTATGCCCGCCTCGGGGAAGACCAGCACCTTTCTTTCAGGCCAGTCCGCCACGGTAACCGTGATAAAATCAGGCTCGCCCGCCTCAGCGGGAAAAAGCGTATTGCCCCACATCAACGGTATGCGAGCGTATTGAGAATCGACATATACCCTGCACCTTTTCTTATAGCCATTGCTCTGACACATCACGCGGTCGAGCATGATCATGTCCCGGTGATTGAGATATTTCAGCACATCGTCCACAAGCTTCACATTTTCGTCTTCCATCTCACCCAGTACCACTTCGGTGAACTTGGCTATCCTGCTACGAACGCGCGTCGTCACTGTCAGGTTGCCGAATTCCGAGATAATGCCCCCCTGCTCCAGGGACCACTCTCTCAACTTTTCTTCAGACGGATTATCTATGATATTCCTGGGATCAAATTTTGCTGCAAAAATATCACGCATATCTCAATAGTGGATGTCATCCGGCGGTTTTACTACCACTAGAGTATACCCTATCAACATATAAATTTATAATCTCTTCACAGGCGAAAATACAGGCCGCTTTAAAAAAGCCTGCTCCGATTTCATTTTAATTACTAATTTCGTATACGCCTATATATCGAGCTGCCCCAAAAAACCGGCCTGAAAAATCCATCGTAGATACAATTCAAAAAATTTTTGCAGATTTTTGCCAAAAATACTTGACATGATATTTTATACATGCTATAAAAAATGAAAGAATAAAAAATACGATTGCAATAAATAGGAAAAAATATTAATTTCTAAGGAGGCACAGCCCAAGGTGGCGCAAGCATCAACAACTAAGCAACAAGATTTATTCGAATTCTCCGCAGAGGAGGAGCCTCCAGGCCGTCCCGCTTCTGAAGTAGAAGAGCCTCCAAGCTTGCGTCTGCTGAGGAACAGGAAAAAGTTCTTCAGCAGCGTGCCCGATGAAAACTGGAACGATTGGAAGTGGCAGTTCCGCAATCGCATCACCAGTATAGAAGAGCTATCTAAACTCATCTTTCTATCGATACACGACCAGATCAGCCTCAGGCTGGTCACTGAAAAATTCCCCCTATCCATCACCCCTTACTATTTCTGCCTGATCGACCACGACAATCTCAATGATCCTGTCCGGCGGCAAGCAATGCCGGCTTTCGAGGAGATAGCACTCACTGGCATACTTTCCGAAGATCCGCTGGAAGAGGAGAGGGACTCGGTAGTTCCCGGGCTGGTACACCGTTACCCCGACCGCGTCCTGATGGTCGTAACAGATATCTGCCCCATGTTCTGCCGACATTGCACACGCAAACGTGAGTGGCGACGCGGCCGCTGGGTACGGCCACCCCAGGAGATCGACCGCATGATTGCCTATATACGCAACGACCCGAAGATCAGGGACGTTATTATCTCGGGCGGCGACCCGCTGACACTTTCCACCAGGCACCTTGAAGATATCCTGAAAAAGATACGCGATATACCTCACGTCGAAATCATTCGTATCGGCAGCCGCGTACCTGTGGTATTGCCCCAGCGCATCGATGATGACCTCTGCAACATGCTTTCCCGCCTGGGTCCCATCTGGCTGAACACCCATTTCAACCACGCCAATGAGCTGACGGAGGAGGCCAAAGCCGCCTGCGACAAGATACTGCGCCATGGTATACCCGTTAACAACCAGTCGGTATTACTGGCCGGCGTTAACGATTCCATAGAGGATCAGATCCATCTCTGCCATGGCCTGCTAAAAGCCAAAATACGGCCCTATTACCTCTTCCAGGCGGACGAGGTGGAGGGCACAGAGCACCTGCGCACTACCGTGGAAAAAGGCCTGCGCATTATCGAGGGCATGAGGGGGCACACGTCAGGGCTGGCGGTGCCTACCTATGTGATCGACCTGCCGGGCGGCGGGGGCAAGGTACCGCTGCAGGCCAGCTACCTTGTATCCCGGGCAGACGGCCATCTCGTATTCAGAAATTACCTGGGCAAAACGTACAGCTACCACAATCCCAAGCCCGCCACAGCCTCAACCGGACGCAACGGGCGGCGTAAGGCCAACGACCTGCAGATGGCGCTGGAACTTGTAGCAGCGTAAAAAGGACGACATGCGAATCGGCCTTGCCTACGACCTCAAGGACGACATAGAGGTGAGCCGGGACATACCTGAAGATGCGCTCGAAGAATACGATTCTATCAAAGTAGTCAGGGCTATCGCACACAGCCTGCACGCCCTGGGTCACAGCACTGTCAACCTCGGTGGAGGCCGTAAATTTCTTTTAAACATCCTCAAGGCCAGGGTGGACTTCGTTTTCAACATAGCCGAGGGGCGCGGCAGCCTGCGCAGCCGCGAGGCCCAGGTGCCCGCTGTACTCGAGATGCTGAACATTCCCTATTCCGGGTCCGATCCGCTGACCCTGGCCATAACCCTGGACAAGCCCCTGGCCAAACATATTGCGAGATCTGCCGGTGTACTAACTCCTCCCTGGGTGACGATAAAATCTAAGGGCGATCTGAAGACATTTAGCGCGAAAGGTATACCCTTGCCAGCTTTCGTCAAACCCGCCTTCGAGGGGTCCAGCAAGGGTATCCGACTGACATCCCGCATAGATACAGCCGGCCGGGCCAGGGTAACCGCCAGGGCTTTACTGGAAACTTATGGTCAGCCCGTGATAATAGAGAAGTACATAGAGGGGGAGGAGGTTACAGTGGGGATAACGGGCAACTCGCCACCCGCCATCGTGAGCATCATGCGAGTGGTGCCTAAAAAAAAGTTCAAGACATTCGTCTATTCGCTCGAAGTTAAGCGCGACTGGCGCAACCTGGTCGATTACGAATGCCCGGCCAGGCTTGACAGTGCAACGCTAAAGCTTATCAGCGAGTCCAGCATCAAAGCCTATCAGGCACTGGGCTGCCGCGACTTCGCACGCGTTGATTTCCGCGTTGCGCCGGACGGCACACCTTATTTCCTGGAGGTCAACCCTTTGCCCGGGCTTAACCCGGATTCAGGAGACCTGCCTATTATGTCCTACAGGATGGGCTGGACCTATCAACAGCTAATCGGGAGAGTATTAAAGTCCGCACTGGCAAGGTATCAATTATGACTCTCAAAGTAGCCATACTGTATAACGATCCTCCCGACGAGGTCATTATTCCCAACGGAGAAGAAGAGGCCACAACCGGTGTCCTGGAGGAGGTGGTGGCTGTTAAGAATGCTCTTGTTGTTCTGGGGCACCAGGTTGAAAAAGTTCCGCTCCAACTCCCGCTGGATACCGTTCCCCGTGTATTACGTAACATCCAGGCCGATGTAATCTTTAACCTGTTCGAGGGCTTCGAAGACCAGCCCCATTCTGAGCCGGTAATTGCACATATGATGGAAGAGATGGGGCTGCACTTCACCGGCAATCCTTCCCGCGTTCTGGATCTGACCCTGGACAAGGCCGGTTTCAAGAAGGTTCTACAGCAGGCCGGTGTGGATACACCCGACTATATGGTGCTTACCCCGGACAACGTGAATGATTTCCGGCTCAGGTTTCCCTGCATCGTAAAGCCGAGGGACGAGGATGCCAGCCATGGGCTTTCGCCGGAAAATGTGGTGTCCGATATGCGACAGCTTAAAGAGCAGGTTGTACTGATCAGCGGCCGCTTCCGAGGACATGCACTGGTAGAAGAATTCATCGACGGCCGCGAGTTCAATGCTTCTATACTGGGTAACTCGCTGCACGAGCTGGTGGAGATCTCCGAGATCGTCTATACTCTGCCGCCGGAGCTGCCGCGTATACTGACCTTTGAATCCAAGTGGTTCGAGGAAACCGATTATTACAAGGGCACCGCGGTGTGCTGCCCGGCAGAGGTCGACGCCGGCCTCAGGGAAACAATCAAGACGGCTGTGCTATCCTCCTGCCATGCGGCAGGCTGCCGGGGGTACGCCAGGGTAGACATGAGACAGGACACAGACGGTGGTATAAAGGTGCTGGAGGTCAATGCTAATCCTGACATCTCACCCGAGATTGGGATAGCACTGCAGGCTGAGGCACGGGGTATAACGTATCCTGATCTAATACAGAAAATAGTCGATCTCGCACTGGAGTAAAAGCATGTCCGTCAAAATAAGAGGTATTCTCCTGTCTGACAGGTCCCACATCATCAGGGTCACTGATGAAACCAGGGCCTTTCTGTCTGAGGAGTTGACGGTGCTTGGCGAAATCATCGACGAGTATTTTAATGATCCCGAAAGCTCCGGTTACTACTTTTTGATAGCTGAACAAGGGGCTGAATTTGCCGGCTACCTCTGCTACGGCCCTACGCCGCTCACGCACGGCGCCTGGGACATGTACTGGTGTGCCGTCTCACCGAAACTACAGGGCCAGGGCATAGGCAGCACGCTCTTCACCATGGCAGCCGATGACATCAAGAAACAGGGCGGGCGGCTAATATTGATCGAAACTTCCTCTAATCCCAACTATAAAGCAGCCCGCGCACTGTATATCACACTCGGCTACAGGCATGTCAGTACCATCCCCGATTTCTACAATCCCGGCGACAACAAAGAGACATTTTGGAAAGCCCTCTGAAAGACATATAATATCCGCAACCCGGCAAGCAGGAGGCAAAGATGATACCCCTTAAAAGTTGCAGGTCACTAGCCATTCTCCTCGTGTTAATGATAACCATGCTGATGCCGGTGGTTGCCTGCTCACCTGCTGCTCCTCCCACCACGCCGTTAGCGGAGATAACCACCTCTCCCATGTCGATGACCATCCTGCACATCAACGATACACATTCATACGTCATTCCGCATAACGTACTGCTGAAGATCAACGGCACGGACACGGTAGCGACAGCCGGCGGCTACAGCCTGCTCAATTCAGCTGTGGAGGACATACGCAGCCGGGAGAAGAACGTACTGCTGCTTCATGCAGGTGATGTACTGGAAGGCACTATCTGGACACCTAAATTCGAGGGAATGGCTGACATTGACGCCATGAACGCCATCGGGTTTGATGCCCTTGAGCTGGGAAACCATGATTTCTCCAAAAATGTACAGGAGGCGGCAGCGCTGGTGAAACGCGCCAAGTTCCCTGTGCTGGCTGCCAACATCGATGTGTCCAGGGAGCCTTTGCTATCGGGCGTCAGGCCATTTGTTATCTCTGACCTGGAGGGTGAAAAGGTCGGCATCATCGGCTTGATTACACCCGATACAGCCTTCCTGAGTAACCCGGGCAAGAACGTCATCTTCCTGCCGGCTGCCGATACTGCTCGTAAATATATTGCCGAGCTCAATAAGATGGGCGTCAATAAGATCATCATCCTCTCACACATGGGCTATGGGAATGATGTCAAGCTGGCTCAAGAGGTGGCCGGCATCGATGTCATCGTGGGCGGCCATACCCATACCTTCATGGGCGGGCACGAGTTCGAGCAGATCGGCCTCAAGCCGGAGATGCCTTATCCCACCGAAATGATCGGCCCTGACGGCAATAAAGTACTGATCGTTCACGCCTGGGAAAACAACCAACTGCTGGGTCAAATCAAGCTGGATTTTGATGACCGGGGACACATAGTAAGCTACAACGGGCAGCCGTTCATCTTCTCAACAAACAGCTTTTCGATCGAGGACGAATGGGGCTGGAGCCACCTCTGTCCCTGCCGGCCGGAATATGCACAGATACTGAACGCCGTGGCTAAAGTTCCCGGCTTCAAGCTTTACTGGAACAGCCCGGATATGGACGCCGTATTGCAACCCTATGTAAACCAGGTATCCAGCGAGCTCAATACCGTGGTTGCCACGGCCGATCAGAACCTGCTGCGGGGGCTGAATAAGGGCCCCGGCCCCCTTATTGCCGACGCCTTCCTGTGGAGTTCAAAAAGGATTAATCCCGATGTGAACTTCGCCATCTACGACAGCTACAATATCCGGTCGGATATACTGAAGGGCAATATCCTGAATAATGATATCGAAATGGTGCTGGCGCTGCGTCAGAACCTGGCCACTATAAAGACAAGCGGGAGCCTGATCAAGCTGTTGCTGGAGATGGGCATCGATTCGCATATCAAAGTTAACGACCCGCCTCCATGCTTCGATATTGCCGGCCTTAAGATGACGATCGATATGAACCGTAACAGCGGTGACCGTATCACAGCGCTGCAGGTCAGGCAGCCCGACGGCAGCTACGCCGACATGGACATGAATGCCGAATACACTATGGTCACTACCGATTACCTGTCGGACAAGGGGATTCAGCCGCTTATCAACAAGGTTAGCTGGATGGGGCCCCTCGCTGATAATTTTAAATCCTGGCTTAAGGATTACGTGAAATATAACAACCTGAATATAAGGGACGTGGATGCCATGGCTGACTACCTGAGGGTACAGAAAAATGTGAGCAACGTTACTGAGGAGCGTACCATAATCATCCCGGCTGCCAGGTAGCCATGTACTTTATTGCCCGGGCAGCGAGGGTTGATTTAGCTACTATATGACGGTATGATTATAATTAGAATAGGCGAACTCACCAGGGGAAGGAGGTTAATATGGCTATAAGAAAGAAAGAGGATGCGCAAAGGGTACTCAGGCACGTGCCCGATGTAAAGCGGTTCTATTGCCATGACGGAGAGATCCTGAACAACATTTATGATTTAAAGACTGCACTCAGCAAGATGCATGCCTCTGCCTACCGGCATCATGTCACCGATGAAAAGAACGACCTCGCGCGCTGGGCGCGCGAGGTGCTCGGTGACGATAAGCTGGCGCACGATCTGGTGAATTGTCAGGATCAGAAAGAGGCCGCAAAATCTGTTGCAGAAAGGATAGTCTGGCTCCAGGAGAAGGTTTAATATTAAATTTGACATCAGGCACCAGAATTGACTACTGTTTACACTCCTAAAGACGCTGTACTTGATATCGTGGCCGTAGCGCTCATTCTGGCGCCGGAGCCTTTCACGACGCCGATCGGAATTAGCCTGCTTATTCGCAAGAGGGGCACGTCGGAACCCGAGCCCAGGTATCACGTCCGCACGTACCCGGAGTATGTTTACAAGGTTGATAACATCCGTGGCAGGGAGATAACTTGGGAAGTCAGGACCGTCCAGTCCGGCCAACTCCCGCTCAAGGATCTCAACAGGCCGGCAGTGCAGATTAAGCCCCGCGAACAATACATACGGTCGCGAACAGCCCCCGAAAAGAGCGCGGGACAGAAGATTGCGGAGAATTTACCCCCCGGAGTGAAGGTGCACCACGAGATTTTTCGCCCTGGTCCAGCGCCGCTCAAAAGCCAGGCTTCCTTTATACCTGGCGAGACCATTCATCACACATTGCGGCAAATGCCCCAATCGGGGCAGCAAAGCGGCAGGGCGCAACCATCCACAAGTATTCACCATACCATTGAAAGCAGCCCGGGCTATCTCAGGGCGCAGGCGGGCGGCAGCCATGCTGGCCCACAACCCGGTATCATCCATCACAGCCTCAGGGAATCCACGGCAGCCAGGGGAGGCAACCCTGCCAACATAGTAAAGCCGGTGCGAATTGTCGAGCACCATACCATCGACACGAATCCGCCCATTCAATATAAAGGGCGGCTTATCCGTCAGGTTCCCGCAGTCCCACCCGCGGAGAATAAGGGCGGCATCATCGGCAGGAAAGACGGACCGGAGAGAGGCAGGCTCTAAGCAAATCCATCTATCCCGAAAGGCGCATTTTTGCCCTCAATTCGGTTCATTAATTGCCAACTTCGCCTGCAAGTCATAGAATTATCACTTGGAACCTGAATTAAACAGCCGGAGCATATCCATGCCTCTCAAAGCTAAGCGACACGATTACAAGTCCCATATCATCGAGGAATACTACATCACAGAGGAGCCCTTCTACCTGCCTCTCAAGGACGAGGTGTCCCTTTTTGAGGCCGCTTACGCTGAGCGAATCCCGGTACTGCTCAAGGGCCCAACGGGCTGCGGTAAGACCCGTTTCCTAGAGTACATGACCTACCGCATGAGCCAGAAGCAGCACAGGCGCCCGGGGTCCGGCAGGCACAGCGACGGCATACCACTTATTACCATAGCCTGTCACGAGGACCTGACTGCCAGCGACCTGGTGGGCAAGTACCTGCTCGAGGGCGACACCACACGATGGGTGGACGGCCCTCTTACCCGTGCTGTTAAGAGCGGCGGCATTTGCTACCTGGATGAGGTAGTGGAGGCGCGCAAGGACACAATCGTGCTCATACACCCCCTGGCCGACCATCGCCGGTCGCTTTATATCGAGAAAAAAGGGGAGATGCTCGAAGCCAGCGACAGCTTCATACTGGTGATCTCTTACAATCCCGGCTATCAGAGCATTCTCAAGAACCTCAAGCACAGCACCCGACAGCGCTTCATCGCCATAGAGTTTACACACCCGCCCAAGAACATCGAAGCCAGGATTATAGCGCACGAGGCCGGTGTCGACGCTGAGACAGCCGGTAGGCTGTCCCTGCTGGGTGAGAAAATACGCAACCTGAAGGAGCAGGACCTTTCCGAGGTTATCAGCACGCGCCTCCTGATATACGCCGCCCGCATGATCCGGCAGGGCATCCCCGCCAGGCGGGCCTGCGAGGTGGCGGCCGTCTGGTCGATCACAGACGACGTCGAGGTGCAGAAGTCCCTCAAGGAAGTCGTTACAGCCATATTTGAGTAGAAGGTTCATGAGATACCATGAGCGGGTCCAGTGATCAAGTCAAACAGCCCGCGGCAGACACAGCCGATAATTACCACGGTATAGAGTTTGCCTCAGTCGAACCGGTCATGCAGCTCTACTGCGAGGCATTGACCGGCAAAGAGGTGGATTTCAAAACCGGCAAGGGTGCTCCCTCCGCACTGCGCAACACCTGGTGGAGCCAGCTTGCCTCAGGTAATCCGCCGGATGGACATATCAACGTCCTGGTTCCGGCCTCATTCATGGAATATGCAAGCTACGACGATAACTTCGGCTGGTACAAAGCGGCCGTAACGCAACAGATCGCGCACAGCGAGTTCAATTCCTTTGATTTTGATTTCGACAGGGAATCCACATTATTTGAAGATATGCGCTATCAGTTGAAGGGTGAGACGGGGCACGGCAGATCCGCTTTCGAAAAATATTTCACCCTTTTCGACGACACTAAGCTGGCTATGCAGGTCTTTGTGGCCGTCGAGAATGTCCGCATCAATTATCTGGTCAAGCACCATTACCCGGGACTTAAACGTAGCTACCGTCGTATGCAGGAGTATAATCTGCTGTCGCTGGTCCGCATGCAAGGTATGACGCTGCGACGCGCTTTCATCGAGCTGCTGGAGGGCCTGGAGATAGATGCCGTCCTGGCTATCGATGAAGATGCTCTCTACGAGCCGCTGAATGCCTCCAAGGATATCCTCGATTTGTTATGCAGCCCTCCTGCCGCTGTTGAGGATACGGCCGAGGCTGCCATCCGTATTTATCGGATTGCGCTGACAGTGCCTAAAAAAGCAGTCGTACCAGGTTCCGGCGGCTATGGTTCTGAGAACAGGGAGCCGAACTCATCTGACCTCGAAGGCCAGGAGTTTATGGGCAATTTCCAGACGGACAGGGTGAAGCTCGACATGGAAATGAAGGCCAACACGGGCCAGAAGTCCAGTATGCCTATGTCGGCTGAAGATATGGAGAAGCTGGAGAATCAGAAGATTGGCATCATGGATATCAAGGACGTTAAGTTCCTTCCCGGAAGCGGCCTGTCTTCATCCGCCCTGCCGCGGGGCGTGCACGTTTACCAGTTCTCCCATGATAAGTATTCACAGGTCGACCGCTATCAGCCTGCAGATCCCGGCAAACCCGTTGCCGCTGAAGCCGATGAACGACTATCTTATTATGATGAGTGGGACTTCCGCGAAAAGCGCTACATCAGCGCCTGGTGCTGTGTACGAGAAAAGGTGTTGGGAGAAGGCAGCAGTTATTTCTATGATAAGACTCTGGAAAGCCGCAGGATTCTGGCTGCCGATATCAAACGGCAGTTCGAAAGGTTGCCGGCCGAGATGCTTTATAAAGCCAAGAACCTGGATGATGGGGACGAGTTCGACCTCGACCAGGTCATCGGTGAACTTATGGACAGGCGGGCCGGGCACACACCTTCCGGCAAGGTCTACACGAAGAAGAAGAAAATTCAGCGCGACGTGGCCGTAGCATTCCTGCTGGATATGAGTGGCTCCACGGCCGACCTGATAAGCAAGAACCGCTTGACCATGCAGTACGATGAGTCAATCAAATACGATTTCATGAAATTCGTCATGCAGCCATGCCGCCGCATTATAGACCTCGAGAAAGAGAGCATCGTCCTGCTATGCCATGCCATCGAGACGCTGGGCGACAATTACGGCATTTACGGCTTCTCGGGCCACGGCCGCGCCAATGTTCAATTCCTGGTAATCAAGGACATCAACGAACCTTTCGGAGAGAAGATCAAGCGACGGGTTGACCAGATAGCCCCCATCCATGGCACGCGCATGGGCCCGGCCATACGCCACACCATAGCCAGGTTGGATGCGTGTGGCAGCACGCTCAAACTGCTCTTCCTGGTCAGTGACGGCTATCCCCAGGATTCCCTGTACGGCTATGATGACGACGACAAGGAATACGCCATCAACGATACGAAGATGGCGCTCATGGAAGCCTCAAAGAAGAACATCACCCCCTTCTGCCTGACCGTCGACTCCGCCGGCAACGATTATCTGCGCACTATGTGCAATGACATCGGCTACGAGGTCCTGGACGATATCGAGACTCTTCCCCGCCGCCTGCCCATGCTTTACAAGAAGCTGTCGGTATAACGATTAGTTTGACGCTGATCATGCCCGTCCATATAATTCCGCAGTGGACATGAGAAAGACATGCTCGGCCGCCGTACACACTCTGGGCTGCAAGCTGAACCAGGCGGAATCAGAGGCCCTGGCAGCAGACCTTGCAGCCCGGGGATTAACGGTAACGGCCGGCAATACCGCTGATATATTCATAATAAACACATGCAGCGTTACACATGTCTCTGACAGCAAATCCCGTCATCTGGTGAGGATGTTGCGTGCACTCAACCCAGGGTCTGTCATAGCCGTCACAGGCTGTTATGCGGAACGGGCCGGGGAAGAGTTGATCCGGTGCGGCGCAGACATTGTCTCCGGCAATAGAGATAAAGCAATGCTTGCAAACTTACTTGCAGCCGGACTACCACAAAAATCATCCGGCGCTGCTGCCAAAGGGGCCGGCAGAGTGCGCAGCTTTATCAAGATACAGGACGGGTGCAATAGGTTCTGCACCTATTGTATAGTGCCCTTCCTCCGCCCTACGTTATACAGCAAAGATGCTGACAGCGTGATCAGGGAGATCAGGGCAAAGTCAGGGGACGGGTGCAGGGAGATCGTGCTCACCGGCACTGAGATCGGTTCGTACTGCAGCAACGGGTTGGAGCTGATAGAGCTGATTAAACTCATCTTGCGTGAAACGTCTGTTGCGAGGTTGCGCCTTTCCTCGCTGCAACCGCAGGAGATAACAGACGACCTGCTTGGCCTATGGCGGGACAGCCGCCTCTGCCGCCATTTCCATATGGCGCTGCAGAGCGGCAGCGGCGGTGTCCTCAAAAGAATGGGAAGGCGCTATACTACGGATATCTTCAGGAAGGCGGCGGAAATGGTGCGCGCAGCAGTCCCCGATGCCTCGATCACCACTGATATAATAGTGGGTTTCCCCGGTGAGTCGCAGGATGAATTTCAGGAGAGCTTCGAATTTTGCCGCCGTATGAACTTTGCTGCCCTGCATATCTTCCCTTATTCTGTTAGGCCGGGTACTTTAGCAGCTCAGCTGCCCGTAAAGGTAAGCGAAATGGTTAAGAAGGAACGCAGTCGCATCATGCTGGAACTGGCCGCCAGCTCCGCCGATGAGTTCGCCGGTCGATTCATGGGACGGACCGGGGAGGTACTCTGGGAAAAAGAAGTACGACAGGGGTCGGGAATTTACTCAGGTCTGACAGATAATTACATTCGCACATACGCGAGAAGCAGCCGTGTTATTGCTAATACGATTTCTGAAGTTCGGCTGCTCGACCACGCCGGGAGTTCTGGACCCGCGTTTATCAGCAGGTCAAAAAGGCGCAGATATGGCGGGCTGTGGGGAAGACTATTAGAATGAAGATTAAAGTCAGGGTTGCTCCTCGTTCGTCCCAGGATGAGGTAGTAAAAACGGGCGACGATTACCTGGTCAGGGTCAAAGCACAGCCCAGGGAGGGCAAGGCCAACGACGCTGTGATAAAGCTGCTGGCAGAGTATTTCGGGGTGACCAGATCATCGGTGCGCATCACCAGCGGTCTTAGTGGCCGCAACAAAATAATCGAGATAAGGACGGCCCAGGTATGATCCCCAACCGGAGCGCTTACCTCCAACCAAGTGAACTGTGTGATTTCGACTCCAGCCACCGGATAAAGCAAAAAGTCCGGGAACTGACCAGGGGCTGCAGGAACCGGCAGGGGAGGTTCGACAAAATATTTGCCTTTGTCAAAGAACTGCCATACGGTTTCGAGGATTGGGATCTGAGGGCCTCCGATGTTCTGAACAAAGGATGGGGCATGTGTTCAGGCAAGACCAACCTGCTGGTCGCCATGCTGCGGTCGGCCGGGATACCTGCGCGTTATCGCGTATACCGCATCAGAGCGAACAGCGCGTTATGGGGTCAGCTGGGCAATGCAAGCGGCCAACCTGGACGACTGGAGGAACTGGGAGATGAGCGGGACCACGTGGATTGCGAAGCGTGGCTTGGCAGATGGACCGCCTGTGATCCGGGCCGCGACAGCGCCATGGAGAAAGGGATACTGAAGCTGGGAGGGAGCCTCCAGAGGAGCGTGATTACCGATGATAAGGGCAGAGAAATATATACGCGCCTGGCAGTTTTCGACCGGTGGGCCCGTCAGAGGCAATCGCGGCGGACCTTCCGCGGAGGTCGAGCCGATGTTTTTACCGAAATCAACCGCTGGCTGGATCAGCTAAGGGAGTACGGCGCAACTACTTGACGTTGACCGTTACCGTCTGGAACTGGGCGCCTTCGGGGCCGGTAACTGTCAACATATAGGTGGTTGTCACAGTCGGCGATACCTGTGTACTGCCTTCGCCGGCAACCGTTCCCAAATTCTTATCGATAGAAACAGAAGACCCGTTTGTCGTCTGCCAGCTCAGTATCGATGAGCCTCCGCTGCGGATCACATAGGGGCTGGCTGCTAATGACTTAATAACCGGTGTGTCAATAGTGGGAGGAACCCCTGATACGGTCAGAGTCGTTGTAGCCAGTATGGAACCCTGACCGTTGACTGCTGTCAGTTTGTATGTTGTGGTAAAGGGAGGATTGACCGGCTGCGAACCCCTTGGACGGATGATACTAAGACCGGGTTCAATAGCTACATCGAAAGCATTACGAACGTCCCACGTTAGGGTCGCATAGTTGCCCGACACGATATTGCCGGGAGTCACATTAAATATTGACACCTCCGGCAGATTAAAGGACGGTGGTGTAACCTGTGCCGGGGCCGGTGTAACCACGGGCGTTGGGGTCGCCGTCGGGGAAGATGCAGGCGGCGTCTCCGCCGGAGCAGGCGCCGCCGGAGGCGCTACTATGGTCACACATCCTGCTGCCAGGACTGTAATAAATACAATGACAATTAAAATTTTTCTCATCGAACACCTCCTGTTACATGGCAGCCCTGAAAACGCTAATCATGGTATTGTAACAATAATCGACCGGGATAAGCTAAATATCCCCATTACATTCTTCTAATAGTCGCGATTATCTCATTGATATCGGGCAACTGGCTCAGCGGATAGGTTTTAAAAAACGCGATCACACCTTTATCATCGATAATAATATTAGCCCTCTCTGAAAAACCGTTTTTCTCGCGGAATATGTCGTATATTTTGGCCACGCCGCCATGCGGCCAAAAATCGCAGAGCAGCGGGACTTTGTTTATGCCGATGTTTTCAGCCCATGCCTTTTTCGAAGGTACGGCATCGACGCTCAATCCTGCAGAGACCGTTTTCAGCGATTCAAAAACCGCGAAATTCTCTTCAAGCGAGAGCATCTGACTGGCGCAGACAGCTGTCCAGGCCAGTGGATGAAAGGAAAGTAAAACGCGTTTCCCCCTTTGTGCGGATAGGACGAAGTTGCTCCCGTTATGGTCCTGAAGTGTGAAGTCACCTGCGATATCGCCAGCCTTCACTGTGCGCATAATCTCCACCATATTCTGCCTCCTTGTTGCAGGCCGATCATTAATCTGACTGCACATCATTATTATATCTCTCCGCATCGACGCTGATAAATTCGATTCTCCGGCCTGCACAGGATGAAACACAATTACGCAGTTGGCAATGATATAATTTGTCCGGGCATCAGAAAGCCCGACCATTCTCGTTATCAACGACCTGATAAACAAATAGATCCGTGTGGTTAAATCCCGCGGTTTAGACTAAAATATTGCAGAATTAAAGCCGACTTCACATATAAAAAGAGGTAGACATGGGTGAAAGCAAGCACGGACGCTATGAGCTGAAACACCGGGTCCGGGTAGTCACAGCGACTGCCCTCTTCGATGGCCACGATGCGGCCATAAACATCATGCGCAGGCTGATACAGGCCGGCGGCGCCGAGGTCATACACCTTGGTCACAGCCGGTCGGTGGGGGAGATAGTTGAAGCGGCCGTGCAGGAAGATGTGCAGGCGGTGGCCGTTTCCTCATACCAGGGCGGGCACATGGAGTTCTTCAAGTACATGAAGGACATGTTCGACAAGCTCGGAGCAGGACATATACGTATCTTCGGAGGAGGAGGAGGCGTTATACGTCCCAACGAGATAAAGGAGCTGCAGGATTACGGTATTGAGCGCATCTACGACCCCGAGGACGGTCGTAACCTCGGATTGGTGGGAATGATCGACGATTTGCTGCAGCGTTGCGACTTTCATACCATCGCGATAACCTCTGAACATGACAAATCCAAGCGCGGCTCAGCTATACCGGCGCCTTCCAAACTCAGTACTAAGGAACCTGCCAAGGTTGCGCGCATGGTCACGCTGGCCGAAATGGGCGTAGACCCCTGGCCGAAGTACAGCAGTATATTGAAAGAAAGAGCCGGGCAAAGCAAGGCGCCGGTAATCGGAATAACCGGCACAGGGGGCTCGGGTAAAAGCTCTTTGTTGGATGAATTGGTGCTGCGCTTCCGGGCAGATAACCCCGGCAAAACTGTGGCAGTTCTCTCAGCCGATCCTTCCAAGCGCCGCACGGGAGGCGCACTGCTGGGTGACCGTATCCGCATGAACTACGTGTATGGCGGCAGTGTATATATGCGCTCGCTTGCCACCAGGGGATCCAAAACAGAGGTGCCCGAGGTGATCCAGGATGCCATCACTGTGGTGAAAGCTGCCGGCTATGATTTAGTGCTGGTGGAGACCGCGGGCATAGGCCAGGGTGACAATGCCATAGTGGATATATCGGACATCTGCCTGTATATCATGACCGCCGATTACGGGGCGCCCACCCAGCTCGAAAAGATCGATATGCTGGATTACGCGGATATTGTTATCCTGAACAAATACGATAAAAAGGGCTCCGAGGATGCCCTGCGTGATGTCAGGAGAGTCCTGAGGCGTACACATGAAAAATTCGATGTGCCCCTGGAAAGCATGCCGGTTTACGGTACTATCGCGGCACGCTACAACGATGAGGGCGTCAACGGGTTGTACACCGGGCTCCTGGACTGCATAAACAGGAAATGCGGGCAGCAGTTTAAATGTGATATACCTGAGGACAGGATATCTCGCACAAGCGCCATGCGCTTCGCTATCCCACCCGACCGTATAAGGTACCTGGGCGAAATCGCCGAGGGGGTACGCGATTATAAGAAAGGTGTAAATAAACAGGCTGAGATAGCGCGTCGTATCCAGCAGTTACGCTCAGCGCTGGTGGAACTTGAAGATGAGACCGCGCATAACGCCATCGAGAAAAAAATAGTCTCGCTGCACGACAAGCTCAAGCCGGAGTGTCGAAAGCTGCTGGAAGGCTGGGACGAACTGCGCAGGACCTATAGCGGCGACTATTTCCGCTACAGGGTACGCGGCCAGGAATATAAAGTGGAGTTGACCGATACCACGCTTGCAGGCACCAGCATACCGCGTGTCACCGTGCCCGACCTTAAAGACCATGGTGAAAGGCTGAGGTACCTGATGCTGGAGAATGTGCCGGGCCAATATCCCTATACAGCGGGCGTTTTCCCCTTCAGGCGCAAAGACGAGGAGCCCAAGCGCCAGTTCGCCGGGGAGGGAGGGCCCGTTCGTACAAACACGCGCTTCCATTACCTTTCACAGAACGATGAGGCCAAGCGTCTCTCCACTGCCTTTGATGCCGTCACTCTCTTCGGCGAAGATCCGCAGGCAAGCCCTGATATCTTCGGCAAGGTTGGAGAGTCAGGCGTATCTATCTGTACGCTGGAGGACATTAAGAAGCTATATGCCGGATTCGACCTGTGCTCGCCCAACACATCGGTCTCCATGACAATTAACGGCCCGGCTCCGGTGATGCTGGCCTTCTTCCTCAACGCAGCTATCGACCAGCAGGTAGACAAGTTCAGCGAACAGCATGGACGGCTGCCCACACCGGACGAGCACGCGCGTATCAAAGCTCAGACGCTCTCAGACGTGCGTGGCACCGTCCAGGCCGACATCCTCAAGGAGGACCAGGGACAGAACAGTTGCATCTTCTCCATTGAGTTCGCGCTCAAGATGATGGGTGATATTCAGGAGTATTTTATCAAACACAATGTGCGCAATTACTATTCCGTATCCATCTCCGGCTACCACATCGCCGAGGCTGGCGCCAATCCCATAACCCAGGTGGCATTCACACTAGCTAACGGGTTTACCTACGTAGAATATTACCTTTCAAGGGGCTTCCCTATCGATTCCTTCGCACCCAACCTTTCCTTCTTCTTCTCCAATGGAATGGATGCCGAGTATGCGGTAATCGGTCGAGTGGCCCGGCGGATCTGGGCCGTGGCTATGCGTGAAAAATACGGCGGCAACGAACGCAGCCAGCAGCTTAAATACCATATTCAGACCTCAGGCCGATCACTGCACGCGCAGGAGATACAGTTCAACGATATCCGTACCACTTTGCAGGCAGTGCTGGCTTTCTATGACAACTGCAATTCTCTGCATACCAATTCATATGATGAGGCTATTACGACACCCACCGAGGAGTCGGTAAGACGGGCCATGGCAATACAACTTATCATCACGCGTGAGTTCGGCCTGACTAAAAATGAGAATGTCTGGCAGGGCTCCTATATACTGGAGCAACTGACCGAGCTGGTAGAGGAGGCTATACTGGACGAGTTCGAGCGCATTTCCAAGCGCGGCGGAGTATTGGGAGGCATGGAACTACAGTACCAGCGGGGCAAGATCCAGGACGAGTCGATGCTTTATGAGCAGCGCAAGCATTCAGGAGAGCTGCCCATCATCGGCGTCAACACGTTTTTAAATCCCAGGGAGGGCAATCTGATACCATTTGACATACCGCTTAGCCGCTCAACAAACGATGAAAAACAGGAACAAATAGTCAACCTGCACAACTTCCAGAAGCGCAACGCGGCCAAAGCCAAAGAATCGCTTAAGAATCTGCAACAGGTGGCCTGTGAAGGCGGCAACATATTTGAGCAGATGATGGAAACAGCGCGATACGCCTCTCTGGGCCAGATCACGGGCGCACTTTACGAAGTGGGCGGCAGGTACCGGCGGAATATGTAAGGACCTGGTTATTCGGTTCCATTTAGCTTCAGTTGCCGCAGCAGAAGACCTCGAAATTGACAGTGCCTTTGACTTCATTGCCGCTGCCGTCGGTCACCACAACATCGACTGTGAAATCTCCTCCCACACCGGGAGCTATCCAGTTTACCCTGCTGGCAGTGCCGTCACTGAGGTTCATTCCTTTAGCCGCCTGCAGCTTACCGCTGGCAGCGGACCAGGTGAACTTCAAGTTTTTCGCGTCCGCACCCTCGATAAGGCACTCGATGGGCGAAGCCGTCCAGATACGCATCCTCTTGGCTCCTGTCACCACCTCCATGGAAGGAAAGGGCATTTTTAACACAACCGGCGCGTCGGGGCTTACACTTCCATCAGCATTGATGATGACCCTGGCCTCCTGCACAGCAATGGCTTCCCCTCCCTTTCCATCGCTGACCTCTACAGAGACCTTATACTTACCCATGGTGGCCGGCGATATCCATGTCGCTGTTGCTCCATCTCCACTGATAGTGCCGTTATCGGCTGTCCATGTATAAGTCATCTCGTCGCCATCTGGGTCTATAGCAATGCAGGTGAACTGCCCCTCGGTCAGCGGTAACCAATCTAAGGAGCCATTGATCTGCTGGATTAAAGGTTGACGGTTTCCCTGTGGTTCCGGCTCTGTTGCCGGAGGAGGCGTAGGCACGGCACATGAAACGCCGCCGGATACGCTGATCAGAATAACTGTGGTCAGTACGGTCAATTGAAAATACCTTGCAGCTTGTCTCACTTTATTCATCCTTGACAAATAATCTTCCGGTCAGCAATTAGGGGTCCCGGCAGCAAAGCACCTCAAATGTGACTTCACCGATGGCCTTATTCCCCGCCTTGTCGGTTACCATAACACCTACTATGTATTGTCCACCCTGGCCCGGCGCAAGCCATCCCACCCGGCTTGCCTTACCTTCGTTAAGCCCGTCAGCCATCAGTTTGCCGCCGTTGACCGCCCATGTATAAGTGAACTCCGACGGATCACGGTCCGGGATCTCGCACTGTATCTCGGAAGTGAAAAGGGACCTGATACGACCGGATGCCGTGACCACGTTTGTTGCCGGAGGCGCCAGTTTCAAATATATGGTTTTGTCCACAGGTGGAGGCGGCGGATTTACGACCGCAAAGCGCTGGCTGAAGGAGGCTTCCCCCCCTTTGTCGTTGGTCACCTTTACCATGATCTCGTATTCCCCTACCTCCTCGGGCGGCACCCAGCTAACCTTTTGCCCTTCTCCCTTGATAATCCCTTTCTCGGCGGTCCAGGTATATGTGAGCGGATTACCGTCGGGATCTGAGGCGGCACACTGCAGGCTGCTCTCCACGTTCGGATTCCATTCGCGCAATCCCGCAATGCCCCTTATTTCCGGCTGCGGGACAGCGGGAGGCGGGGGTGTCGGAGGCGGCTTGACCACCGCTGCAGGTGCAGCGCAGGCGTTGAGCATCAAGGCAGCAGCCATCACTACCGTAAAAAGCACTGGATAGAGGGCGATCCTAAATTTCATTTATTGACCTCTCAGTTTTTATTTTCGGCGAACTTTATAAACGCACCTGATATGGGCTATTCAATCGGTGCGCTTAATGAGCCGGCTTAATTATTATATAATTTTAAACTACTTAAATTGAAACCGCGCACATTTCGACTGCAGCCCGGAGAGCAATTCGAATACATCCGGTACACGGCGCATCGGTTAAGGAGGCATTATACATGAAAAAAGAAAGGTACGAGGAACTGGATGGCATCTTTCATCCCGGTAAAGTTGCCATAATAGGAGCTTCCCCCATAGCCGATATAGCCACGCTGTCCCTGATGAAGACCAAAATCAGGGACAACGTATACTTCGTTAATCCCAAGTACAATGAGATTTTTGGCCGCAAGTGCTACGCCAGTGTCCTCGATATCAAGGAACATATCGACTATGCTATCATCGGCGTCAACGCCAACTTAGTACCAAGAGTAGTCGGCGAATGCATCGAGAGGGGGATCAGGGCGGCCCACATCTTTACCTCCGGCTTCAGCGAAACGGGTCTGCCCGAGGGAGACGATCTCGAAAAAGAGTTGAAGGAAATTGCCTCAGGCAGAATAAGGATCATAGGCCCCAATTGCTTCGGCATCTACTGCCCCCGCTCGGGATTGGCTATCGTTCCTGAATCGAGCGAGGTGGAGGGGAGCGTAGGCGTAATTGCCCAGAGTGGCAGCGTAGCGGAATCTTTCTCCTATTTCGGCAAGACCAAGAACCTGCGCTTCAGCAAGGTGGTCAGCTACGGAAATGCCTCCGACCTCGACTGCCCCGACTTCCTCGAATACATGGCCGACGATCCGCAAACAAGTGTGATCGCCCTCTATATCGAGGGATCAAAGAACGGGAAACGGCTGCACGAGGCGCTCAGGTATGCGGCCTGCAGAAAGCCGGTTGTGGCTGTCAAGGGTGGCCTGACCGATAACGGCAATCGCGTGGCAAGGTCGCACACGGGGCAGATGACCGGCGCACCTGAGGTGTGGAAAACACTTTTCAAGCAGTGCGGCGTAATACAGGTCAGCAACCACGACGAACTGGTCAATACGGTGGCCGCTTTCAGTCATTCGCCGCTTCCCAGAGGCAATCGCGTGTCCCTGGTGAGCAATTCGGGCGGATTCAGCGTCATCCAGACTGACCTGTGCGCTGCGGAGGGAATGGCTGTACCGCCCTTCGGTGATATAACACTGAGCAAGCTGCGTCACCTGGTTCCCCCGGCGGGCACAAGCATCGGCAACCCGCTGGACGCCTGGCCGATCTTCTACAAGGTATTCCAGAAGCAGGGCAGCCTCAGCGATATCATCAGGACCGTGGCTGAGGATGATAACATCGACTCACTGGTTTTCATGTTCGACCAGTTCAGATATATACGGCGGGCGCGCAAACATGAGGCAGCCGATCATATGAAACTGGTAATCGAGATGATGCTGGAGGGCAGCCTCTATTGCCGCGATGCTCTACGAAAGCCGGTATTTTTAAGCGTATCCCTCGATCCCTTCCTGGATGACGACGAGGACAGGAAAGGCAATCTTATGCTGAAAAACGCTTTCGAGCAGCATGGTTTCCCCGTTTACCCGGCCAGCGATATTACAGTCAGGGCCCTAGCCAGGCTGTATAAATATGCGGAACAGACAGGGCAGGCTGTGTAACAGGCTGGCCAAATGTTGCATGTAAATGCAGAATAGTATTTAATAGTGCAGCGGGGTTAGAAACACGTGACCTTCGTCACTTGCACATTATTAATAATCGGTAAAATATTCTGAAATATATCCCGAGGAGGTATTTGTTATGGGCAAATCGCTTAAAGGCACTAAAACCGAGCAGAACCTGTTGAAGGCTTTTGCCGGAGAATCTCAGGCCAGGAACAGATATACCTATTTCGCCAGCCAGGCGCGCAAGGACGGATTCATGCAGATCGCCAGTATCTTCGAGGAAACGGCCTTCAATGAAAAAGAGCACGCCAAGATCTTTTTCGAGTATCTGGAGGGAGGCGATGTGGAGATCGTAGCTGCCTACCCGGCAGGCATGATCAAAGACACCAAGACCAATCTGGAAGAGGCTGCAGCGGGCGAGAAGATGGAGTGGACGGCGCTCTATCAGGAGTTCTCCAAGGTAGCCAGGGAGGAGGGTTTCCCCGAGGTTGCCAGCTCCTTCGATCAGATAGCTTTGGTGGAGAAATTCCACGAGGCGAGATATAGAAAATTGATCAGCAACGTGGCAGGCGCCCAGGTTTTCAAGAAAAAAGAGAAGGTAAAGTGGCATTGCACCAATTGCGGCTATATACATGAGGGCAGCGAGGCGCCCAATATATGCCCTGCTTGCAGGCATCCGCAGTCCTATTACGAAGTGCTGGCTGAAAATTATTAAACCGTTGATGGCTATAACGATAAAACAAATTCAGTAAGGAGGTATGTAGTGGCAAAGGACACTGGCGATTCCAAACAGTACCAAGCCGGCAAGGGGGCATCAATCTACATTCTTATCATCTGTACGCTGCTCTACATGGTCAACTACATGGACAGGCAGGTGGTCGCCGCGGTGGTGGAACCGATGAAAGCCGCCCTGAGCCTGAACGACGGCGACGTGGGGATTTTAGGTTCAGTCTTCCTCCTCAGCATAGCCTTATTTTCATTTCCCGTAGCATATTTAATCGACCGCTGGAGCAGGCGCAAGTCCATTGCCATTATGGCGATCCTCTGGAGCGGCTTCACGTTCCTGACCGGCAAGGCCTGGAATTTCGCGTCGCTGCTTGTCCCGCGCAGCCTGGTCGGCGTGGGTGAGGCCGGTTTCTCGGCCGGCGGCACGGCCATGGTCGGCGCCGCTTACTCGTCCAAGGCGCGCGGCGCAGCCATGGGAGTCTTCAACATGTCGATCCCATTGGGCATAGCGCTGGGCTCGGTGCTGGCCGGCGCCATTGCCAAGACCCAGGGCTGGCAGGCTCCCTTCCTGTACTTCGCCATCCCGGGAGTGATCCTCGGCATACTGGCCCTGTTCATGAAAGATTATAAGACCGTAGCCGCAACATCCACCACCGGGGCTAAGGTAACCTTCGGGCAATCGATAAAAACCCTTTTCAAGATACCCTCGCTGGTCTGGGTCCTGGTAGGCTACGGCCTGGCCAACATCATGTCGATGTCATTCCTCTTCTGGACCCCTGCCTTTGTAGGCAGGGCATGGGGCGTGGATGTTGTAGCCGCCAATGCCGTGATGGTGCCCATCGTTCTGGCCGCCATAGTCGGCTCACCGCTGGGCGGCATCCTCGCGGACGTCTGGTTTAAAAAGGACCCCAGGGGCAGGCTGTATATCCCGGCAATCACCATATTCCTCAGCGCCATCTGCCTTGCAGGGGCTATTTATTTACAGTTCAGGGGCATCGGCATGGCACTTGTAATCGCCTATGGTGTGCTCAACGTGATGGCGCTGCCCTGCCTGAGCGCCATATCGCAGGACGTAGCGCCTGCTGCACAAAAAGGGCTTGTCTGGGGACTCATGGTCTTCTGTATGTACGTCTTCGGTGGAGGCTGGAGCCCCTATATGGTGGGAGCGATCTCGGATGCCCTGGGACAGGGCGCCCAGGCGCTGGGCACCGCCCTGATGATAGCCTCTATCGGAGGTATACTCGGAGGCATCTGTTATTTAATGGCCGCCAAACCCTACCCTGCTGATATGGAAAAGGTCAAACACGAACAGCTGATGGCAGAGTAATAATTCATTCGATCGGCGATAAAGCAGGGCGGCGAGCGTGCTCGCCGCCCTGCTCTTTTTGGTCACACTTGTGGTCAATCCGTATGTAGATGTGATTAAAGTGTTTGACAAAACCGGCCAAACTCCTAAAATTACAGTGTTACACCAAATAATCTCGATATTTCATTTTTTTACTGTTTAGCAAGGATAGGAGGGTAAGGCCATGACCACCCAGAGCTGCAATTCCCCCCGTTACTCGATTAAGGAACCACGCAACCTTTCACCGCGCATCAAGTGGCTGCGCGACTACTACTTCCAGGGCAACAACCGAAAGTGGAACAACGAGTTCACCGGCTTCACTACAGGAACACCCTGGGATATCCAGTACCAGGAGGGCAACTACTACATAGTACCGGAGACCTATACTTTCTTCCCCACTTTTACCGGCGCCTTCCAGCAGGCCTCCTACAAAGTTGACCTCCCAGAAGGCTTCTGGGAATGGAGCCTGCCGGAGCGGCAGGCCTGGTTTGTCAGGGAAGTCATGGTATATTACCTCCCCCACGAGGTGCTGCCGGGCGACCTTATAGCCGGAGGCCGCTTTAATATTCAGACTTCCAAGTGCTTCACTCAGAAGGAAGCTAAAGAATATTCCCAGGCTGTTTACGGGAAGAAAGGCGCCCGGGCCGCCGAGTTTTGGTTCCACAACCACGGGTACGGCAACGCGGGTGTAACCAGCGGTCACATTATCCCCGACTACCCCCGCATACTGCGCGAGGGCTGGAAAAGCGTACATGAGGAATTGAACCGGAGGCTGTCATCACTTTCGCAGCGGGAGTACGATGGTAAAAAGGGTCAGCAGGTAAAGGCCATGCTGGTCGCTGCCACGATGGCGCGGGATGTAGCTTTTGAATACAGCAAAGTTTGCACGCAATTGGCCGAGAAGGAAACGGACGGCTCGAAAAAAGATGAACTGCTTAAGATGGCGGAGATCCTGCGTCGCGTCCCATGGGAGCCTGCTCAGAATTTCTGGGAAGCCCTGCAGTCGCTATGGATTACCCACATGCTGGTAATGAGCGAGGAGAACTATCCCGGCCCGGGTGTCTCGTTCGGGCGAGCAGACCAGTACCTTTACCCATACTGGAAGAAATCGCTCGAAGAGGGCATGGAGCGCGAGTTCGGCAAGGAGCTCTTAAAGTGCTTCTGGATCCACTGCAACTACGCTTACGATGCCATGATACGCACGGGGGGCAACCAGGGTATCACGGCCGGTTTCGGCCAACTCATCACCCTGTCGGGGATGGGCAAAGGCGGAGTCGACCTGAGCAATGACCTGACTTACGGCATGCTCGAAGTAATCGACGAGATGAGTCCACTGCTGGAACCCAAGCCGAATGTACGCCTGCACCGGCGCAGCCCGGACGGGCTGCTGGAGAAGGTGGTCGACATGATCGCCTCCAGTCAGGGATCACCCTTCCTGCTTAACTTCGATGAACGCTCCATTGCCGGAATGCTGCGCGAGGCCAAAATGGCCGGCGTAGAGAAGCTGATCAATGCCGATAATGTTTTTGATTATGCGCCGGTCGGGTGCCTCGAAAACACCATGTGCGGTAACGACCGCTCGGGCACAGTGGATATCAACCTCAACCTGCTCAAGGCGGTGGAGCACTCGCTCACCGGCGGCTATGACCTGGTCCCGTGGACAGACCCCATGACCGGCAAACAGGAGCCCGCCAGGCGCATGGGAGACGATACCGGGGATGCCACTAAATTCACGACCTGGGAAGAGTTCTGGAACGCCTACACGATACAGACCAGGCGCATCCTCAAAAGGGCGGCCGATCTGTATGATTGGACGGACAGGATCAGGGCAAAGTATATCCGCACCCCTTATCTCTCGTGCATCGTGAGGGGATGTATCGATAAGGCCATGGATATAAACGAGGGCGGGGCTGAGCTAAACTTCATCACAGTTGAAGCTGTGACCTACGCAACAACCGTGGATTCACTGCTGGCGGTCAAGTACCTGGTTTTTGATAAAAAAGAGTGCACTATGCAGGAGCTTATCCGGGCCCTCAAAGATAATTGGAAGGGGCACGAGGTACTGCAGGCCAAGGCACTTAACAAGACGCCTAAGTATGGCAGGGATGACGACCAGGCCGATGACCTGGGCAAGAAGGTTATGGACCTCTGGACCGGCGAATGCTGGAAATACCGCACCTCGGTTACCGGTAAACAGTACCGCCCTGGCATGCTGTCATGGAACTACTGGGTAGGCGACGGCTATGTCCTGCCGGCCAGTCCCAACGGTCGCCCCAAAGGGCAATTCCTGTCCAACGCGATCTGCCCCTGCGCCGGAGCTGACATCAACGGTCCGACAGCCAATGTTAATTCTGTCGGCAAGGTGATAGGTGGCAAGGATCCAGCGGGCAAAGGCGACTGGGACGGCTACTTAAATGTACTGCCCAACGGCGCCAGCCATACCATGACATTCAGCCCGTCGCTGCTGCGCGACCCCGAGCACAAATCCAAGTTCCTGGCCTTCCTGCGCAGCTACGCAGAGAACGGCGGTAGCTCGCTGCAGGTAAATATGATTGATGCCGATATCCTGCGCGATGCGCAGAAAAATCCCGACACCTATCGGCACCTGCTGGTGCGTGTTACCGGCTATAATGCGTATTTCACCTCGATCGGCCGCGAGCTTCAAAACGAGATCATCGCCCGCGAAAGTCACCGGATGTAAAATTTGCGCCTATGAAAATCGAGCAGGTGCCTGCTGATACAGGTGTACAGCCTGGTATAGAGCCACTGTCGGAGCATATTATCCGGGGTGATAAGGCTATTATTCTTCACACCCAGAGGTTATCCACCGAAGATGGCCCCGGTATACGCACCACAGTTTTCTTCAAGGGCTGCCCGTTGAATTGCCTTTGGTGCCACAACCCTGAAAGCATATCTCACAGGCCTCAGATGCACTGGATGGAGTCACGCTGCATCGGATGCGGCATATGCCTGGAGGCCTGCCCTCTCGGCTGCCTGGTGAAGACAAAAAACGGCATAATCAGGGACAGGTCAAAATGCATTTCGTGCGGCAGATGCGCCCAGGAATGCCCTACCGGCGCCCAGGAGATGCTGGGGAAAATGGTCGGGCAGGAAGAGCTACTGAAAGAGCTGTTGAAGGACCGGGTCTATTATGATAAATCCGGGGGGGGCATAACACTTTCGGGAGGGGAACCTTTGATGCAGGCAGAGTTCTGCGCCGGCCTGCTGCAAAAACTTAAGGATAACGGCGTCAATACAGCCGTAGATACCTGCGGGATGTGCTCCATTGCGTCGCTGGAAAAGGTGCTGCCTCTCGTTGACCTGATCCTTTTCGATCTCAAGGAAATACACCCTGAAAAGCACCGCAGCTATACAGGCCATGATAACCGCAGGATATTGGAAAACATTTTATACGTACGTGACTACATCAGGGCAAACCCCGGAAAGCATCTCTGGATCCGCACGCCGCTCATACCGGGCGCCACCGCAGAGGCAGATACTATAGAACGCATTGGCCGCTTTATACACAGCACGCTCGAAAAAGAGGTGCAGCGCTGGGAGCTCTGCGCTTTCAATAATCTCTGCCGGGACAAGTACCGGCGGCTGGACATGGAATGGCAATACGCAGCCACGCCACTCATGAGCAAAGTCGAGATGGCCGAGTTCGAGGCGATAGCCAGAGGTTCGGGTCCGGACCCCGATAAAATATTCGTAACGGGAGCAGCCCGGGTAGAAAACATTAACACCTGAAGGAGGCCGGAGATGCAGGAACAGAAAAAAGTATACAAGGCGTTTTCTCAAGAAGATATCGAGAGCTTTAAGCCCGAGATGAAGATCGGGCTGATAGCCACGGTCAACGAAGCGGGATTGCCGCATTTGACGCTTATCTCGACCATACAGGCCTGCTCACCCACTGAGATGTTCTGGGGGCAGTTTTCCGAAGGTATGAGCAAGGCCAATATCAGGAAGAACCCTAAAACAGGATTCCTTATCATGACTCTGGATAAAAACCTGTGGCGCGGCAAGGCAAGCTTCACCCGTACGGCGAAAGAAGGCAATGAGTACGAGTTGCTTAACAACACGCCGATGTTCCGTTACAATGCGTATTTCGGCATCCACACGGTCTATTACATGGACCTGGTTAGTCATACAGGCAAGGAAGCTCTGCCCATGGCCAACGTAATACAGGCAGCCGTGAAGACCATGATAGCCAAAACGCTGGCAGGCAAAGGTGACGGCAAAGAGGTGCTGAACTATTTCACGCACAGGCTGATAGACAAGATGGATAACCTGAAGTTCCTGGCCTATGTAGATACGGATGGCTACCCCGCGATTATCCCCGTGATACAGGCCCAGACAGCCGGCAGTGACCGCGTAATCTTCGCCTCATCCGTATTCAACAGCGACCTCAAATCTATGCCGGCCGGAACGGCAGCGGCGCTGTTCTGCATGTCCTTCGAGATGCAGACAGTGCTGTTGCGTGGCATTTACAAGGGCATCCATAGTATAGGCGGAGTGGGATGCGGTGAACTGGTGGCCGACTGGGTCTACAGCCCGATGCCGCCCAAATCAGAGCAGGTTTACCCTCCACAGAAACTGGAGGCAATCACCACTTTCTGAGATACCGATTCCGCCGGGATTATCTCTTGCTTCGCCTTTTCATGAAGCCGTTGACAAATATCCTGGTAGAATCCATAGCCTCGATGAAGAAGCCGTGCCTTTTGTCCTGCAACAGGGTAAGCTCGGCGCCGGGTATCCTCTCCTCCAGCAGCTCACTGTTTTTATAGGTCACCAGGCGGTCATCGGTACCGGTTATTATCATGGTCGGCGACTTTATTAACGGTAGCCTGTCCCAGGTATCCTCGGCGGCAATGGCTTCTGCTTGCCTCTTGAAAATGTACGCCGGTGTTGGATACTCGGTGGTCACCCTGTGATAATAATTAAATGATTCTTTGTTAGTTTCTATGAACTCATCAGAGCAAAAGAAGCGGAAGACTGTCATCGACCTTTGCTCGGGTGTCATCTTTCGCATGTATTCATAATCAAACAGGATTTTAAGGCCCTCGGGATCGGTCGGCACCATGTGCGGGCCACCGGGAAACGTGCAGCCCAGCACCAGGTTAGTCAGCCTGTCCGGGTGGTTTAATGCAAAGACCTGGGCAATCAATCCGCCCATAGATACGCCGAAAATGCTGGCCTTTTTGAGCCCGACCTCATCCATTACCCTGCATACGTCATCCGCCATCGTGTTGATACTCATGGGCGCATCCGGTTTATCGCTCCTGCCGACGCCGCGGTTGTCCATTAGAACGACCTGGTAATTTATGCCGGCTAACTGCTGTGGCAGGGCGCCCCAGTGCAGGGAATGGTGGCCGTAGCCCATGATAAGGACAAGCGGATCACCTTGACCCGTAACCTCGTAATAAAGTTTTATGCCCTGGGAGACAGCAAAAGGCATAATGACCTCCTCTAAATCAAGTTTATAAGTCCCCTCTTTTTACGTAAACAGGTTTAGTAAAGAGGATTATACATGTTGCAGGGTTAAAACTGAATATATTTTGAAAACTGCGGGGAAGCACCTTATAATCCTTAAAGGGGGGAACACCTTGAACACGTATAACAGCCGGCATGCAGGGGAGGACGAATATGAGAGATAAGCATATTTATACTGCCAGTATTTTGCTTGTATCCATGCTGGTTTTATCCGAATTCTGCGGGTGCGTATGGGCCCCAACCTCACCAGCCCAGCAGCAACCTCCCATACAGCCTCCCACACAAAATGTTGCCGTCTATAAGTGTGATCCCATATCTATCTCCCCGCTACCTGTAATGGCCGGCCAGCCCACAAATATCAGCATGCGAATTGAAAACACGGGCAATGCCGCAGGGGTATTTATGGCGGAACTGACGATAAACGGAACTCTTGTGAAAAGTAATGCTGTCACTCTAGGACCGGGCAATTCAACCGGGGTGGAGTTCCAGACCACATTCCCCACAGCCGGCCACTATGAGATAAAGATTGCGCCGCAAGTAGCCGTGATCGATATCCCGGAGCGCAAGGAATTTCTGCGGCTCAAATTGGACAACGGTGTTGTGGACGGCTGTGAAGTTCTATCAGGCGCCACAGGTGATCCCGGCAACATGATCCAGATGATCGAAGGAAATATGATCAAGTATACGGCGCCGCCCGGCGGATACGAGATAGATAGAATTGAGATACTCGGCTACATCAAAAGCAGCACCCACGATTTTAACGCCAATCCCCAATTCGGGCCGGGCACCTGGATTTACGGATCGGATATTGCTGCCGTTGAGCCCGTCAATCCCAATTTCACCATCAACATCTGGGACAGCCGCCACAATAAGCTATTCAGCCGGGACTATGGTAAAGACCTGTTTTCATATATTCCACAATGGGTAAGCGTGGAGGTCCCGGGGGTTAAGGTCAACGGCGACTTCTACATAGAGCTGGTAACACATAACCAGCCGAAACTCACCGGTACCGGTTGGGGTGGATGGTATTACGGGGGTCCCTTTATCGTGCACTCCTGGTATTACCAGTTATGTATTGGGTACGAATACTCACTGGCCGTGGTATCGTCGGTTTCACAAAATGGCAACGTGGTTTTAGACAGGTACGTCACTTATAACTGGCTGATGCGGACCGGCGGTTACCAGCTACAGAACTAGCTGCACGAATTCGAAAAGGAGGGCTGGAGATGATCGCTTCAATCATAGCCATTATCAGGTACTGTGCCATCGGAGTCGGAATAGCCGTTGCATACTACCTATATTTTACCTGGTCGGATGCAAGACCCGCCCTGGAAGTGATCCTTTTGACGTGTGTGGTCTTTAACGGTCTGATAAGTTTCGTCAGCCATGTCATATTTCACAAATCCGATGCCGCACGATTGGGATTGGAATCTGCATCTCCGGGTTACCAGTTCGAAGTCGGCTTTGCCAATCTGGCCATGGGACTATCCGCTTTGGCGGCTTTCCTCTTCCAGTGGGGAATATCGGCATATGTCGTTATTATAGTTTGCTACTCGCTATATATTTTGCAGGCGGTGGTATATCATTTCTGGCGGTTTGTAAAGGGTGAAAAAAGCGATGCAGGGTACCTGTGGGGCAGCGTGGTTTTCACCGCCTTGTATGTAGCTAATATGCTTTTCTTTGTCCTGGCAGCTATCACCCAGGAACGACTGGCCCCCCTGTGAGGCGCAGCAGATTATTTACATTGCACCCTCTTTATGGTATAAATCCACTTAAGAAAGCGAAGATACCATTTGACCCATACACATTGGAAGCTCCTGCCTGAAGCCGAGAATCCCCTATTATTCCGGGGCACAGGCACACTTGTGTCCAAGCTGCTTTACAACCGCGGCATCAACGATCCTTCTGAGGCAGAGATCTTCCTCAAAGCCGATAAACGTCTTGCCATAGACCCTTTCAGCGTCCCCGACATGCATGCGGCCGTCAACCGCGTCTATAAAGCCCTGCTTTCCGGCGAAAAAATAGCCATCTATGGTGATTTCGATGCCGACGGTATTACAGCCACCGCGCTTCTGGTTCAAGGCCTGAGCGAACTCGGTGGCGATGTAGTACCCTACATACCCCACCGCATACAAGAGGGCTACGGGCTGAGGGTCCCGGCATTGGAGAAACTGCGAAAGCAAGGAGTCACACTGGTTATCACTGTAGATACGGGTATAACAGCTTTTACTGAAATTGAGAAAGCCCGTAAGATGGGCATGGAGATACTGGTCACCGACCATCACGTCCCGCTCGATGAGCTGCCGCCGGCCAGTATCATCGTAGATCCCAAGCGCACCGATTCAACCTGCCCCTTCAAGGAATTTGCCGGCGTCGGAGTCGCTTTCAAGCTGTTGGAAGGACTGCTTTCCGGCAGCAGGCGTGATGATCTGCTTAACAACTCGCTGGAACTGGTAACGCTTGGCACCATTACAGACATGGTACCGCTGGTAAGCGAGAACCGTCACTGGGTAAAATCAGGACTTCATGTGCTGAACAAGACCAGACGTATCGGGCTGGTTGAGCTTATGAATGCTGCCGGTATTGAAAAAAGCAAGTTAACAGCCGAGACCATCTCATACCAGATCGGTCCCAGGCTGAACTCGGCCGGTAGGCTGGATGATGCGGGCACCAGCTACCAGTTGCTGGTGACCCAGGACCGTGAGCAGGCCAGGATATTGGCCGCCGATCTTGAAGAAAAAAACAGGGAGCGCCAGCGCCTTGTGGCGGATACATACGATAAGGCACGCCGCCAGATAATGGAGGATGGTGCGGAAAGGGTCATCCTGATGGCCAGCGACGCCGATTATCCCCCGGGTGTAATCGGCCTGGTTGCCGGCAGGCTGGCAGACGAGTTTTACCGCCCTGTCATACTCCTCAAGATAGGTGCGGAAACCTGCCGCGGCAGTGCCAGGAGCATCCCGGAATTCGATTTGATGGAAGCGCTGAAATCATGCCACCACCTGCTCATCAAGTACGGCGGCCACGCGCGTGCTGCTGGATTCAATATGCATACCAGAGACATGCAGCTACTGCAGAAAAGGCTGCGTTCGCTGGCTGAGGAGCAGCTAACAGGCCTCGACCTGCGTCCGCATGTAGATATCGACGCTGAGGTCTCACTTTCAGTTTTCGCGGGGGGGACATTCGAGGAGATGCGCCAGCTTGAGCCCTTCGGCATAGGTAACCCCGTACCTGTTTTCCTCAGCCGCAAGGTCGAGGTGGTGGAACAGAAGCTGGTGGGAAGCCAGAACGATCATATCAAACTCAAGCTGAGGCAGGATGGCATCATCTGGGATACCATGGGTTTTCGTATGGGCAATTACCTGGGTGAACTGGCACGCCATATAGATGTCGTTTATTCGGTGGAGGTAGATAATTACAACGGCAAGGGGCGGCTCAGGCTCAACCTGATTGATTTTACCCGCTCTTACTGACTTCGGCCTTCACCCCCGATTGCTTCACACGGTACCGGGCATATCTTACACTGAATATCACAACCGCAGCCGCCACTATCAGGATATCTATAATCTGTGCCTGGGGCAGGTTGAAGAGGAAAGGTTCACTCTCTCTGAAGAAGCGTATGATAAAGTCCCCGGCGCCGAACAAGATCAGCCACAACAGGAATAGCGATCCTTCCGGCCTGAGTTTTTTTCGCAAACACCACAGGACTGTAAAACCTGCAATGTTCCAGATAAAATGGAACAACTGTGTAGGATAGAGCGGTACGCCAAGGGGAGCATAGCTGTTGGGGTTGCTATATATGACAGCTATTGGCAATTCGCAGGTTAGCCCGTAACAGCATCCGTTTATCAGGCATCCCACACGCCCGATGGCCTGCCCGAGCATAGCCCCCGGTGCTGCTATATCGCCCAGTTCCCAAAAAGACATCTTCCTGACCAGGCAGAAGATAAAAATGGCGATCAAACCCCCCAGCACGGCCCCCCAAACGGCAAGTCCTGCGAAATTAAGGAGTTGCTCGGGATGATACAGGTAGTATTGCCACCTATCGATGATGTGCAGCAGCCTGGCACCTATGATGCCACCGACCACCGCCCACAGACCGGCATCCCAGACCACATCCTGAGATATTCCCCTGCGCCTGGCTTCAACCATGGACAGCGCTATCACAGCGATGATTGCCAGTACGACCAGGATGCCGTACCACCTGATCTCCAGCGTGCCGATGTTAAGTATCACCGGGTTCCAGTCGATATCAAACATTGCTTTAAGACACTTCCTCGAAAACAGCGTTTACAAAAGATACCGGATCAAAAGGGGCAATATCCCCGATTTTTTCCCCGATCCCTATATATTTAATGGGTATTCGCAGCTGATCGCAGATGGCCAATACTATACCACCCCTGGCGGTCCCGTCCAGCTTGGAAAGCAATATGCCGCTGACGTCCGTGGCCTCGGTGAAGCTCCGCGCCTGCGAAAGGCCATTCTGCCCGGTAGTGGCATCTATGACCAGCAGTACTTCCTGTTCAGCGTCATATTTGCCCGAGACCTTCCTGATCTTTTTGAGCTCATCCATCAAATTGTGCTTGGTCTGAAGCCTGCCCGCCGTATCGATAATGATAACATCGGCGCCGCGACTGCGCGCGGCATCCAGCGTATCGAATACAACAGCACCCGGGTCGGCCCCCGGCTGGTGGGCCACCACATCAACACCCACCCTGTCACCCCACATTTTAAGCTGGTCGATAGCTGCGGCTCTAAATGTATCAGCTGCACCCAACAGCACCTTTTTCCCGCTGTTTTTGTACTCGCTGGCCAGTTTGGCTATGCTGGTGGTCTTGCCCGTACCGTTAACTCCGACCATCAGAATCACTTTCTTCCCCGCACCGGGGATCCCAACTCCAGCCCTTTCAGGAACATCCAGCAGCCTGGTCATCTCCTCTTTTAAAGCAGTACGTACGAGGCTTCCCTCTACCAGTTTCTCATCCCGCGCGCGTTTTCTCACCCGGTCCAGCAGTTTTCCCGTGGTTTCTATGCCCACGTCCGCCGAGATCAGCAGCTCTTCCAGTTCGTCCCAGGTGGACTCCTCGATCTTGGTGCGATTAAAAAGTCCGGTTATCCTGGAGAAAAATCCTTCTCGGCTGCGGCTTACGCCCTGCTCTGTTTTCCTGATTATGTCTTGCAACTTGCGTTAAAAATACCTGACTATTATTTGGTTTCGACCATCTTGGCATAGCCCTTGAGCATCTCGGTCTTCATCATCTTACGCACTATTTCCTTCATCTTGGGGTCCTTGATCATCTCTGTCATCTGCTTGCTGAACTCCAGGTACCTGGTGTCCTGCTGCGGGAAGTCAAAGAGGCCATGAGCCTGATAGTACCTATAGTCGGCCGTGAAAGGGAATGCCAGCCTGGCCCAGATCTGGTCGCGAAATATCTTGTGCCCACCCACACCCAGGAAAGTGCGCGGCAGCATATATGTACTCAAAGCGTTATCAACACATTTAGCAGCAAATGCTTCAAGCAGCTTATCTATCTGGCCGGAATCAGCACACTCATCGGTTACCACGCCTGCCAGGTTGCCTCCACTCATCTGCGGCATGGCACAAATAATCTCCTGCAGGTTGGCCACCTGGCTGAGCGGACCGGAAACAATAAATCCCACCTGCTTATCCACCGACGTGGGAATATGGCCGTTGAAGAAACTCCTGTCCCAAAACATCTTCATTCGCGCAGAAAAGAAGCGATCTTTGATTTCACCGGCAAATATGGTGACGTCAGCGTCACGCGCGGCGTTAAAGTAGTCGACAAAGCCGTCCTTGCCCTGGTAAACGCAGATGTTATCAAAGGCGCACTCCATGCAGCCCAGACACCCACCACGCATTTTGACATCGCTGGTCCTGACCACCTGGATATCACCTTTAAACGACTTGCTGAAGCGCTGAACCATTTTAGCCAGGTTGGACTTCTCTTCAGTTATATCGGCCAGCACCCTGATTTTCAGCCCCCCGGTGTCAACCTTACCCGTGCCTTTGCCGGGTTTATAGATGAACTTCTTGTGAACAAGCGGGGTATATAGCTTCATAGTCGGTTTCCTGTTCTCGATAGCGGTAAAGAAGTTGTCAGCCCACTTGAGCAATATACGACGCATGTTTTCGATCATGATATCGTCCATGTCCGCTGAGAACGGCTCAACGTATTTCATATCAAGGTCGTCGCAGATACCATGCATGTAGTTATGCGCCGTGTTGTCAAAGAAATGCACGGATGTGCTGAGTGCCGTAACATACTTGCCTGAAAAAGCTTCTTGCGCACCCTTCTCGGTGATCAACTCTATAAAGCGCTTGTACTGAGAGCAAACGAGGAACACGTACAGCGGAAAAGCCCAGATAACACCGTCGGATTTCCTCACTTCGTCGATGATCGACTTAAAAAGGTCGTCATTCTTTTCGATCTTGATAATATCGTGCGCAACATTAATCAGCTTAAGTTCATGCTGGGGGAATTTCTTCTGGATGAACTTGATGTACTGGACCGTAACGCTGATTTCGCCCTTGGGGCTGCCGTTGAGAACCGCTATTTTCACTGGCCTGGCCTCCTAATAAAAATGGTGGAAGCGGCCGGGGCCGCTTCCACAAATCATAGCACAAGGTTATTTTGCGTACAAACAAAACTAAGGGCACTTTGGCTATGGGATACAGGGAATAGGTGCCGCCATCAATATACCGTAAGCGCCTTAGAAACATCGTGACCATTCCCAGGTGCATTACAAGACCCCATAGATTCTCCCCTACCACCTGACCATTATTTCCATAAAAAGCCTTGACAGGTATCTGTGGCGATGGTATGTTATATATATCTAACGTTATATATTTATAACATCTGGCGGAGGTAACACAGTGAAGATAAGATGGATTCTAATATTCTACGCCGCTATCAGCGTGCTGGGGCTAATGCTGCTGCTTTCCAGGGAGAATGTGTACGTTATGATAGCGCTTGTACTCAGCTTCCTGCTGCTGGGGCATCGTGAACTATGGTCGCTAGTCAGATACCGGCGGCTGCCTGTCATTGACGAGCGGGTACGGAATAATCTTACCAGTGCGATGCGACTTACCGGTGTCTTTTTCTTTATCGCCAGTATCGTGCTGATACTGCTGCTGCGATTCAATGTCTTCCGGGATACGACCACGGGACTAATCATCAGTGGGCAATTAGTGATCGTAGGCATCGTCTATGTGGTCGGCTACTATTACTACGACCGTGTCCGCCCCAATCTGGGAGAACGGGCGACGCGCTGGCTTAAAATATGCCTGATAACGGCCGGGCTATCCTTGAGCACCATCGCATTGGCTATTGTCCTGCACAATCTGATCAGCGCCTGGTTCGGTTTCGAGGACGCTTTCTTCTTCATACTGGGGCTGTTAGTGGCTCCGGCGGTATTGGCAGTCAGCCTGCTGGGAAGTTTGGCAGTTTTTATTAAGGGACTGTGGGTAAGTTTCACAGGCGTTGAGCAGGCATGAAAACCCGGATGAAAGAATGCCGCGCCCGCCTCGGTCTAACCCAGGAAAAGCTGGCGGAAATTGTCGGGGTGCGCCGCGAGACCATCATCTTCCTTGAGCAAGGCAAGTACAACCCCTCGCTCAAGCTGGCACACAATATCGCCCGGGCGCTTGAAGCCGGTATCGAAGACATTTTTATCCTGAATGATGACTAGATTTGTAAGCAAGTACTAATCATGGAACTTCATCAGGACTGATCTGAGCTGATATCAAGTTATGAAATAGGCGATGTAAGGATAGAAAAGAAAGGAGATAGTGTTATGACTTTTGCCATTCCTCTAATTATTGTTATGGGTATTCTGGCGTGGGTGCTTCGGCCCGGAAAGGGGCCGACCAATCCCCGTAGAATTGCCATACTGGCTACAGTAATTTCTACCGGCATGGTAGCCATAGCTGCTGTTATTTTCCAACTGCTGCACAACGCAACCGGAAAGGTGGGGGTGTCGGATATATCAAACACTTTATTTATTATCGACCTCGGCCTAATTGGTGCAGCGATTTTGGCACTGGCTGGTTTTGCTCTTGCGCATAAATGGGAAGTAGTTAAGGGCATGGGTTTTGGTCTTTGTATTGCTGTTGCTCTATCTGTAGCAGCCGTTGTTTTGTTAGAGGGTTCGGCTGGAGTGTAGTAAGTACGCCAAGTATGTAATAACCACCTGACTCAACGTAGCCGAGCCGCCCGAAGATATGCCGGGCGGAGAGATGTACAGTGCAGCAATAGGCCGCGCGCCGGTGGGCGGTGGAGTGGTAGTGCTGGATACCATTATCGAAGTGCTGGCGTTGCTGTAACCGGCCGCATTCTGAGCCGTCAACTCGGAGGTAATTGTACTTTCGCCCTGTTTCGCAGACCTGCCGCAATATACGTCATCAGCAGCACCAGGCCGCTGAGCAGTATGATGGTTGCTCCTGACGCGAGGTTGAGGATATAGGATATCCACAGCCCGCCGAAGGCAAAGAGCATGCCGAAAAGCACGGCCAGCATCATCATTTTCTTAATGTCGTGGGTGAATTGCCGCGCAAGCGCTGCCGGGAAGGTCAGCATGGCGATAACCAGTATCATCCCCACTACCCGGATCAGCACAACGACGGTAAGCGCAACCATACATAAAAGCAGCATATAAAGGCCATTGACCGGCATACCCACCACGGTGCCAAATTCCTCATCGAATGATAGCAACAGGAATTCCTTGTAAAAGGCGGCGGTCAGCGCCAATATGATGAGGTCGAGTACGGCCATAAGGTACAGGTCGTCGGAAGGCACGGTAAGGATATTACCGAAGAGGTAGCTCATGAGGTCCGGCGCATAACCTGCGGAAAGCCCGATAAAAATCACACCCAATGCCATGCCCAGTGCCCAGAGTATCCCTGTAGCCGTGTCCTCCGGCAGTCTGGTCCTGCGCGTAACCAGCCCCATGGTCAGCGCCGACAGCAGTGAAAAGATCATAGCGCCCAATACGGGGCTGAAATTCAGCAGGTAACCCAGGCCGATGCCACCGAAGGAGGCGTGGGCGATGCTGCCGCTCATCGAGACTATCTTCTTGACCACTACGTAAACGCCCACGATGCCGCAGGCTACCGAGGCCAGCAACCCCGCCAGCACGGCGTTGCGCATGAACTCGAACTGGAAGGCATCGAACATCTTTAATGTTCCCTCAGCACACGGTGCGGCACTTCGCCATGTGCGATGAGCTGTACCGGGCACTTGTAAGTGGCCTCGAGTATCTCCGGCGTTATTTCACGCGAGCCATGGTAATAGAGCTGCACATTAAGGCAGGCTATCTTATCCACAAATACCGATATGGCGCCGATATCGTGAGATACCATGATAATGGCCATCTCTTTCTTCAGTTTCGCCAGCAACTCGTAGAAATTGGTCTGCGTGGCTGAATCCACGCTGGCGGTAGGCTCATCCAGCAGCAGCAGTCGCGGTTCCGAGACCAGCGCCCGCGCGATAAAGGCACGCTGCTGCTGGCCGCCCGAAAGCCGACCAATCTGCGCTCCGGCATGGTCCAGCATGCCCACACGCCCCAGGGCCTTTTCCGCAGCTTGCTTATCGATACGCGCGTAAGGTTTCAGCAGTCCCGCGTTTCCGTAGCGGCCCATTGTTACCACTTCAATTACACTGACCGGGAAGTTATGGTCGTAGTTGCTGTATTGCGGCACGTAACCGATCCTGCTGCGACTCCTCTCCGGCCGGTTGCCCAGCACCGTTACCATGCCGCGCTGCGGCCTGATCAGGCCCAGAATAACCTTGAGCAGGGTGCTCTTGCCCCCGCCGTTGGGGCCGATGATGCCCAGAAAGTCATGCTCATCCACCCCGAGGTTGATGTCTTCCAGAGCAGGTGTGCCATTATAGCTCACCCAGACGTTTTCCAGCCTGACGATGTCCGTGGATGACAAGGCTACTTCAAGGCCTCCTTAAAGGCTGACGCTACCTTCCGCATATTATCCAGGTAATCTCCGGCCAGCGGATCTATAATCACCACTTTGCCTTCGATCTCACGTGCTATGGCCTCGGCACTCCTGGAATCGAATTCGGGGGAAACGAAAATCACCTTGATATTCTGTAACCTGGCTTGATTGATCAGCCTGGCCATATAAGCGGCTTGCGGCTCTTTGCCCTCCCGTTCTATGCCCAGTTGTCTCAACCCGTAATCGTGTGCAAAATAACCCCAGGCGGGGTGATACACGATAAAAGTGCGGCTGCCTGTATCACCTAATGAAGCGCCTATCTCTGCATCCAGCTCATCCAACTCTTTCAGATATGAATCGCGGTTCTGCTCGTAGTATTGCCGGTTCTGCGGGTCGACCTGCGACAGGCCCAGGGAGATATTTTGCACCATGGTTTTCACATTACGCGGAGAGGTCCAGATATGCGGGTCTATACCCGGCTCATCAGGATCGTCGCTCTCGATCAAATTGATCCCTTTACTGCAGTCAACCACCAGCATATCTTTATTCTGAGCTAAAAGCTTATCCAGCCAGGCTAGCTCAAATTCGATTGGCGAACCGACTTTGAAATAAACCTTGGCTTTGCTCAATTGTACCATCTGTGCGGGGGTGACTTCATACGTATGCGGGCTGGCGCCCGGCGGGACCATGACGGCGATATCGACCTTGTCGCCTCCCACACGTGCCACAAACTCTTGCTGAGGCAAGATGGTCACTGCCACACCTATTTTATCATTTATTTGCGCCGGAGCGGGGTTGCTACAGGCCGCCACAGTTATCACCAAAACCACTGTGATTATAATGATTAATGCGTGTCTAAACATCTCCACTCCCTTACACCTTGCTTATTTGGCACTGCGGGCACAACCCCATGAATTCCAGCAGGTGGCGGCTTATGCGGAAACCCGTTTGCTGCTCCAATCGTTGCTTAAGCCGGTCCAATTCACAGTCGGTGAAGTCGGCCACCCTGCCGCAATTGCTACAGACCAGGTGGTGGTGATGTTCACCCGGCCGCTGGCGCTTAAGGTAGCTGCGGCAGGAGTCGCCTATATGTACCTCGCATAATAGACCGCTTTCCTGTAGCAGTTCCAGCGTGCGGTACACCGTCACCAGGCCGATATTAGGGTATTTCTTATGCAGCCTGGCATGAATGTCAGCCGGAGTCAGGTGCTCACAGCAGTTACACAGCATGGTAATAATGGCCTTCCTCTGCGGTGTCAGTTTGAATCCCCGCTTTCTCAGCTCCGCTGTAATATCCTTTCCCGCCATGTTTTTTATCGCCAACTGAAAATCATTTTCATTTATAAATGTAACACGAAGCCGGATCGGTGTCAAAAATCGGATATTTCGGATATTAAGGTTTGAGTTCCAGTCCTATTTTAAAGGCTTTGCCGACGGTCTCTCCCAGCTCCTGGTAGACATTGGCCGGCAGCATGGTCCAGCCTATAGGCCGGATCTTCCTGACATCCGGGTGTTCCCCCGTGAAGCATTTACTCGAGACATAGGTCTCCTCGATCTTGCCCACCACCAGCACATGGCTGCCCAAATCCAGCATATGCTCGATTTTGCATTCGAGGTTTACCGGGCACTGCTCGATCATTGGCGCAGTTTCGACTACGCCGTAGAAGACCTGAAATTTACATGCCCTGACCTTGTCCTCTTTGGCGCCTGTTTTGATGCCGCAAAAGTCAACCTCTTTTACCTGGTCAGATGATGCCACGTTAACGGAGAAGGTCATGTTCTCCTGCATCCCTTTGAGCGTATGGCGCGTGTGGCGTATACCCACCGATACCATGGGTGGCTCGCCGCAGGCGATCCCGCCCCAGGCAACCGTCATGAAATTGGGTTTTCCTTCGACATTAGCCCCTACCAGAAATGCTGGCATGGGGAATACCAGCGGCTGGGGCCCCATCTTCACTTTATCCGTCATGTATCAACCTCCTGGCATACGATACGTAAGGAAAATTTTATCATAAATGCAAATCTTAGGGGTCCCAGACCCGCTCGCTCCCGGCAACCGGGGTTGAAAAATATCCATCTTATTGGTACATTGGAACATAATAGGTGTTCACTGATGACCATTTTAAAATATTTTATAACATCCAAGGCCAAACGTAGTGTGCTATACCTCTTCCTGCGGGATACGGGCAAGCGTTATTACACCCGTGAGGTGGCGCGCTTAACCGGAGAGCCTCTCAATGCCGTGCGCCGGGAGCTCGGTTACATGGAGAAGGCCGGGCTGCTCAGTTCCCTTGCGCAGGGCAACCTCAAGTATTACGAAGTCGTTAAGGGCTTCCCGCTACTGACTCAGTGGCGGAAGATCATCATGGAATCCGACGCCGCCCGCCCGCCTTCAGCGGTCACGGCGCCTGCTTCGCCCGCCATCGTGAGCAACGCGGCCATGGATGCCTCTGCGGAGAGCGGCGAGACCAGGCAATCCCAACAAAAAAAACACACTATCGCCATAATCGAATCATTTAAGCATGCCCCCCTAGAAGACGGTGACAAACCCATCCTTCCCGGAGCCCGCGTGATTCCCAACCACGGACCGCAGCCCCTGCCTGATGTCATCGAGCTTCCTGCTCCCGCCAGTGAAAGCGTCATGGCCGGGGATGCTATGGCAGGTAGCGAAGCGCCTGAGCAAACCCCGCAGCCTAAGACCGGGACCATCCTCACGCTCCGATCCATTGTCAGTTACCTCAGCGATAGATTGAAGGACCTGAACACAGTCAACCTGGCCCTTATCCATGGTGAGGCTGCCAGGTCAGAAATGATCCCTGAGAGCGGCATCGATTTGCTTATTATCGGGGACATCAACAGGGATGGGCTGCTGGAGCTGACGGCCGATTTCGAAGATGCCACCGGAATCAATATCAACCTCACCAGCATGACCCGCAGCGACTTCGACTACCGCAACGCCAGAGGCGACGCTCTTGTCCGCCGCATCTGGGGTGAGAAGAAGATAGTGGTCAAGGGACGGCAATGAAATGGCTTATAGAACCGGCAATACAACTTTTGTTACTAGCGCAATTATCAGCCTAATCCTCAGGGATCCTCAATGAGAGCATTTAATACCAAAAGATACATTGCGGGTTTCCTTATTACCGTTGGCATCGTTGCAGTTCTATGTACATTTGCGGGACTCAACTTCTTTCATGGATTACGGCTCCAGAGCAGCGATTTTCTTTTTCGTGCTGCCGGGAATAGCGGGGTGAGTGAACAGTCCAAAAACATCGTTGTAATTGGCATTGATGATAAAAGCCTGGAGAAATTGGGAAGGTTTACTTCCTGGCCACGCAATTATTATGCCAGCGTTGTTGATATTTTGGACGAAGCAGGGTGCAGGGTAATTGTTTTCGATGTCTTATTTTCTGAACCAGCTACAGGCGATGCTGAACTGGCCAGATCCATCGAAAATGCAAAAAATGTCATTATGCCTGTGGTGGTAGTCACGACTGCCGTAGGCTCCTTCGGCGAGGAACAGATCACCTCTCAGGTTTCTACGCTAAAGCCGCTGCATGACTTAGAAAAACCGGCCGCCGCATTGGGATATGCCAATATATCTGCCGACAGGGATGGAATAGTACGAGAAGCACCCATAATCCTGAATATCAACGGAGCATATGAACCGTCTTTGGCGTTAGCTGCCATACAGAAATACTTACGCTTGCCCAAGGGAGATAACTTCGATCTTAAAGATACGGCTTTTAGTTTCGCGGGGCGTATCATTCCCATAAGTCCCGGGAACCGGATGGTAATAGATTATCTCAGCTCCGACATGGACGGAACCCTGAATTTCCAACATGTATCACTCTCAGATGTACTTGAGTCAAAAGTTGATAAAAGCATTTTCAAAGACAAGTTAGTCCTGATCGGTGCAACTGCCACAGGTATATCCGATAAATATTGGACGCCTATGGGGTATACGCTAAACGGTGTCGAAATACATGGATACACCATTCAGACTATTTTATCCGCCGACTACTTTAGCCACGTCCCGAACTATTTAACCTTTCTGATCATCCTGATATTGTGCATGCTCTCTGCGATCATAATGTTACGATTTCGCTTACTGATCGCCATCCCCGCTATCCTTGTGCTTTTGATAATATACTTTGTGGCGGCATTTATTAGTTTTGATCATGGCATCATGCTCGATGCATTCTATCCACCCATTTCTATTGTATTCACTGCAGTCGGCATAAGCCTGACCAATTTTGTATTTGAGAAATCTAATAGGGAGGAGATAACCAAGATATTTGGACGTTTTGTCACCACACCGGTTGTAAATGAGATATTATCAGCCTCCAATCAGGGGCGATTGAACCTGGGAGGTACAGAGCAGATCGTCACAGTCATGTTTGCGGACGTACGTGGGTTTACCTCTATCATGGAGAAAACACAATCCGGCCACGTAATCAATACACTAAATAAGTACCTAACGATTGTTATAGAGTCTGTGATGAAATACCACGGCATCATAAATAAATTCGGTGGGGATAGTGTGATGGCTATCTGGAATGCTCCCGTCCCCTGCACGGAGCACCCGCTTATGGCAGTCCGGGCAGCATATGAAGCCCAGCTTGCCATTAGCAGGCTCAAAGAACTTGAGCCGAATTTAGTTAACATGAGTTTTGGCATAGGTATCAATACGGGAATAGCGCTCGCGGGCAACATGGGTTGCCAAAGACGCCTTGAATATTCCGTGATTGGGGACACTGTTAACGTTGCTGCTCGTTTAACTGGCATTACCCCGGGCGGCAAGGTATGGATTAGTAAAACCACATACGAGTATATCGCGCATAATATAAATGCCCATTACGTGGATTCATTTATCTTTAAAGGAAAAGACGAAACAACAGCAGTGTACGATGTCACCGATGTTAAATGATGATTTGATATACCATAAACGTTGCGTTTATACGCTGATCATGTTAATGTGATTATAAGCTCAATTAGACATGCTCTTAATTAATATATAATAATTTAGGAGGTCTGCTATTGAGAGGCAGGCTACTATATTTAGTCGCCGCGTTAACAATCATCATATCCGCCTCGTTTTCCCCTTCCTGCTCCGAAAATCAACCTGCCTCCTCTTCTCCATCCAGTTCTTCTGCCATCAATCAGCATTGCACCCTCACTATTATCAAAGGTACCGTCAGGGTACTCGTTGCTGGTTCAACTAACTGGGTGCAGGGATCGGATGGCATGACACTGACTGTTGGAGCAAGGGTTAATACGCTCCTCGATGCCAAAGCATTGCTGACATTTTATAATGGGAGCACTATCGAACTCGATCCAAGAACCGATTTGGAGATACAAAGGAGCGAATCCGACGGGAGAAGCAGTACCATAGTCCTCAAGCAGTTTCTGGGTAAAACCATTAGTCGGGTGGTTGAATTAGTGGATCCGGGATCGCGATACGAGATACAGACTCCATCAGCTTTCGCTTTAGTTCGCGGCACATTATTTTCAGTTGAAATCGTCGGGCTGGATAATACTGTCATCAAGGTTATGGAAGAGACCGTAATAGTGGGTGCTCAAGGTAAAACAGTATCGGTTCCGGCGGGTTATCAGGTGACTGTAATATTTGGTGCTGCTCCTTCTACTCCTACTAAGATATCTGATGTAAGTTCATCCGCGGTGCCCGTTAACTTATCTGATGCCGGTGGTTTCATCGGCCCGCCCGGGGCAGGAGGCCGCGGAATTCCTGTATTTACACAACAACAGATACAGTGTCCCGAGGTAATAACAACCGATCCTCTACCACTCGGCAGAATCCAAGCTATACGCAGGCAAATCACAGCCACCTTTAACATAGCGATGATACCTTCAACTATCAACACTACAACTTTTTTCTTAACCCAAAATGGGATCGGTGTCGCTGGCACAGTAACCTGCCTTTCCCAGACGGCCATTTTTATGCCCAATGTGGCTCTCCCACCACTGACAGAATATACCGCCACAATTACGACCGCTGCTGTTAGCGTGAGCGGTTGCCCATTGGGACGGAACTATCAATGGAGTTTCTCCACACTTGGTCGCGCTGGGCCGTAGTGCACACTAATTTATCAAAGATGACTAACGAGAACTCTTACAAATAACGACCATGATGCGAACTGGGCAAATAGGCTTAGGAGGATGGTATGCAGTCGGATGTCACTAAAATAAATTCAAATATTCAGCAAAAGATACACGCTAAAATCCGAAAAATTTCTAAGGTTTCCCAGCTAATCAAGGAGATCCTGAAATTATCTCAGCATGCTGTTAACGCACAGGCCTCGTCAATAATCCTAATCGACGATAAAACCGGAAAACTATATTTTGATATTGCCGAAGGAAAAGCCAAGAAAAACCTAAAAGATTTAACTTTTGATCCAGAGAAAAGCATTGCAGGATGGGTAGCAGCTAACCGCAAACCGCTCATAGTCAATGATGTATCGTCGAATAAACACTGGAATCCGGGAATTGACGCCCGAACTGGATTTCAGACGAAGTCGATCCTCTGTGTCCCACTAATTACTCATCGTAAACTAATCGGCGTCATTGAAGTGCTTAATAAAATAGGTGGCGAGGCATTCACCAAAGAAGATCAGGATATGTTAACCTCCGTTGCTTCAACAGCCGCAGTGTCCATTGAAAATACCAAGCTGATGCAACAGGTCGAAAATGGATATAAAGCTACAATTAAAGCGTTGGCCGCTGCAATCGATGCAAAAGACCCATATACCGCCGGGCATTCGCAAAGGGTTGCTGATTTGGCGGTATTGACAGGCAAGAACCTTCATTTTAACGATATGGACATGGAGACGTTGGAGTATGCTGCCATCCTGCATGATGTGGGCAAAATCGGCATCAGTGATAGCATATTGGGCAAGCCGACAAGGCTCAGCGATGAAGAGTGGCAGATTATGAGGCAGCACCCCACTATCGGAGCCAACATAGTGAAAGATATAGAGTTTCTTCATACTGCCCAGCGGTTAATAGGTTATCACCATGAAAAATATGACGGCACCGGCTACCCCGCCGGCATAAATGGCCTGACTATACCCATAGGCGCTATGGTTATAGCAATAGCTGACGCATATGACGCCATGACAACAGCCAGGGCCTATCGTCCCGCCCTGAATATCGATTACGCCTTAAAGGAAATTGAAAATGGCGCTTATTCCCAGTTCTCTCCGGCGGTTATTAAAGCATTTCTATCGATATTTCGGCTAGATTCTGCGGTCAAGACCACTAATTAGCTTAATTTTATATTCACGTTCGGGGGTTAATCTTGTGAAAATACATGTCTTTGGAGCGCATAACACCGAATCTGAGAGCGCTAAGTATACCTGTTTTTTAATAGATGACGCATTTGCCGTCGATGCGGGCGCTTTAACTTCATCTATGTCGTTCCGTGCACTGGCAGGATTAAAAGCTGTCTTACTGACTCATGAACATTTTGACCACATTCGCGATATCCCCACAGCTGCATTCAACCTTTTCTTTCAAGATGCTTCGTTAAATCTGGTCTGCACTGCCGGCGTAAAGAAGGCCATCACAAAACACTTGTTTAATAAAACTATTTATCCTAAGTATCATAAATTACCTCGTGGTAAACCAGTTATTGCTTTCAACTTGATCCGGCCTGGTGGCAGGATGAGAATAGGTAGTTACGAGATTATCGCCATCCCAGTTCGCCATACCAGATCTGCTACAGGCTTCCTGATTTCCGATAGCGAATACAGATGTGCATTTTTTTCTTCTGATACAGGCCCAGGGTTCCTGAGTAATTGGAAATATCCCTTGCCCCAAACCATCATCACCGAAGTGTCAATGCCTACCCGCTTTATCGATTTTGCATCGCAAACTGGACACCTCACCCCCCAGACATTAGCCGAAGAAATATCAAAGTTCAGCCAGATAACCGGCCACAGGCCGAATATCCTCATCGCTCACATGCATCCGCTATATCAACAGGAATTGAAGGAGGAATTGGATAGTTTGTCAGCCAAAATGGATTTACATATCACAATAGCCGGGGAAGGCATGACACTGGTCGTTTAATGAGTTACAGAATGCTACGGAGTAGTATGAAAACACCAGATGCAGCGATTTCGACTACCGTAATGCCAAAGGAGACGCTCTTGTATGCCGCATCTGGAGTGAGAAGAAGATGGTGATTAAGGGACGGCAATGATATTGTGCCAGGCGATGGGAATAATTAGTTTGGTACTGCAGGTTAGTTATTTCTGCTAAACTATCATATGTCTTGCGCTCCCACTATCATTTTCCAGGCATCAAAGCTGGGCGACCTGCCCTTCATAGTTAAGGAACTCGACCGCGCTGAAGCTCTGCTTAAGGACAGCATAACTGCCGGGCGAATTTACGGCGTCAGCGGAGGGGCACTGACGGCTACAGCATATGCACTAGCCCTGGCCGCACAGAACGATCCGGCCAGGTGGGCTAAGGCCTCCACAGCCATAAGCGATTTCCGCAGTTTCCTCTCGAAGGCCCGAAACGGCCAAATACGCTCGCTTAACCTCAATCCGTGGTATGGACGGTCCAACCTTAATCCCTTGAGAAAATGGCTGGAAAAGAAATTAACTTATTACTGCAGCGGCACAGCGGGCGCAGCTTCAGGTACGCCCCTACAATTAAATATCTCGGACCTGGGCGTTCCGCTTTACATATGCACCGTGGACCGCGATGCCATCTTTACTATGTTCGGCCCGCCCGACGATACTCTGCAGTGCCCTTACCAGTTCATGCACATGGGCCCCCCACAGGACGCGCCACTGGTTGATGCCGTGATAGCCGCTCTCAGTACGCTGCTCTCAACCAGCCCTTCGACCGTTAACGGACAATTTGTCTACGACTGCCGCCCGCCCATCGTAGACGCGGGAGCAATGGTGGCCGATCTCGAAGCTGCCGATCCGCGCCCGATACTGCGCACCAGGCCGTATACCGTGATACGTTCCTGGAAACTTAATTTCATCACTTCTTCCTTTATCATGCACTCACAGCATGAGCGCAATCAGGCTATACTGGCCGACTATTACCTGGACCTGCTGCGGCGCCAGCGCGAGCTGCTGCAAAAGGTGAAGGAAGCACAGCCAGGTTTCACCATATCAACGCTTAAGACAAAGGGCCATCTGCCGGCCGCCGGCCATGCAGACCTTCCCTACGTGGGCTCGACCGAGGCCGCCACCAACATGCGCGAGTCATCGAAAAACCGCGTGGCCATCATGGCCCGCTTTAGCCAGATATTGAACGGCCAGCTTGATAGCTTCCCCTTTGACCGGCCGGCAAATATTATCTACGGCGCCGGCGGCTTCTCGGGCATACTGGGAGGGCTGGTCACCACACGCGCAATTGATGAGGGCTTCAGGCAGGGAGGAGGAGAGATAAAGCAGATCTACGGGGTCTCTGCGGGCGTGCTCAACAGCTTCTTCCACGCAGTACAGGTGGCCGCAGCGCGCTATCCTGACATGTACAGGGCTGCGGCACAGCATGCCCTTGAGGACCTGGAGGACTTCGTCGCCAAATTGTGTACCGACAGGCTGGTCAGGATAAACCGCAACCCGTTGCGCTTCTGGCAGGGATGGGGCAACCTCGACCCGCTGCAGGAATTCCTGGCCGCGAGGCTGAAGGAATACACAGGATCATCCAATCCGGAGAAGCTAACGTTCGATGACATCAAGCTTCCGCTGACCGTTACTGCAGCGCGAGCCGACGGCTTCACGGATTTCCTGGGCATGACAGGCCCCGGGCGACAATTCGAGTTCGGGGGCCGCACCTGGAAGGTGCTGGAAGCCCCCATTACCAGGGCCGTCGCCGCCGGCTGGAGCATGAACACCTATATTGAGCCAGGTGATCTCAACGGCCAGAGATATCGCGACGGCGGCGGAACATTTTATGATCCATCCATGCTGGTGGCCTGCCTCGATCCGGAGTTGGTCAACCTTATCACGGTTCACCTCGACCACCCGGAGAGCCATAGCGAAAACCTGCCGGAACGCCCGGATATCACTCGCATTATCCTGGATACCCACAACTATACCTTCCCCGAGGAGCAACGCCGTATGCGCATGCTGTCCACACTTTTTTACGACCACTTCCGCCTGCGCCTGTACGCTCAGGAGAACGGCTTATCTGTAGAGCCCGACTTCCGCCGCGAGTGGAAGCTGCACGATACGGGATACCTTTAGTTTGATATTAGGCTACGCTTCCCGTAATGGTATAATGAGTCCGGCCGGTTTTTCCGGCGAGGGAGAACAACCATGAAAAAACTCATACTTTTTTCTATTACTGCGTGCGTTTTACTGGCAATGCTGTTGCCAGCCTGCAGTCCGGCGCCGTCAGGTAGGACAAAACTGACTGTGGCCTGCGATGCCACCTGGCCGCCTTTTGAGATAGTCAACGAGCAGACCAAGGAGCTGGACGGCTTCGGGCCCGAGCTGATGCGCGCCATAGCAGCCAAGGCGGGCCTCGATATAGAACTGGTTAACGTGGGTTTCGACTCGTTGCTGGCCGGTGTCTCACAATGTCAGTACGATATGGCCGTCTCCTCCATCACTATTACCGATGAAAGAAAAAAGACTATACTGTTCTCTGACCCCTACTATGCTGCCGGTCAGATTGTCACGGTGCGCAAGGACAACGACAGCATCAAAAGCAAGGATGATCTCGCAGGCAAAACCGTTGGCGGTCAGATCGGTACGACGGGTATCATAGAAGCCGGCAAAATACCCGGCGCAAAGGTCAAGACCTTTGACGAGGTCGGCTTTGCCTTCCAGGATGTTATTAACGGGCAGCTTGACGCTGTCATAGCAGACAACCCGGTAGCCCAGGGCTATGTAATTAAAAATAAAGATAGACTAAAGACCGCCGGGCCGATCTTCACGGACGAATACTACGGCATTGCCATCTGCAAGAAAAACGCCTACCTGGTGCCGAAGATAAATGCCGCGCTCAAAGCCCTTAAGGAAGAGGGATTCTTAGATAGACTCTCCCAAAAGTGGATCGGCCAGTAAAGAGCCGGCCGCTTTTATCCCCATACCCCGCTTAAGGCGTATAATGTAAACCGGTTCTATGAGTACGCCCGAAAAACCTCAGATCCCCCGGGAAGTACTGGACCACATACCTGGCGCCGAACCCTCTTCGCGCATTGACGCCTGGTGGTGGCTGGTGGCCCTGGTGGTCGGCATCACAGCCCTCCTGCTTTTAGCCTGGCCCGACCCGTTCATGAACATCTTCAAGTTCGTTCAGGACGGCATCGTGATAACGGTGACCGTCACACTTGTTTCTTTCGTGTTGGTGCTGATCGTAGGTATGGTGGGCGGGCTGGGCAGACTCTCGACTCACCGCGTCATCTACATAATGTCTACCCTGTACGTGGAACTGGTGCGCGGCGTGCCGCTGCTGGTGCAACTGATCATCTGGTACTTCGCCGTGCCGGTCATGATCCAGGCACTGGGAAAGGCCTGGGGCGTCCCGGCGCTGGAGGGGTTTCAGGCAGACCCCGTCGTGATGGCCATAATCGGCCTGGTCTGCTGCTACGGGGCATACATGAGCGAGATTTACCGCGCCGGCATACAGAGCATCCCTAAAGGACAGATGGAGGCCGCTCGCAGCCTGGGCATGACGTATTTCCAGGCCATGCGCCACGTCGTCCTGCCGCAGGCCATGCGGGTTATTCTGCCGCCCATCGGCAATGAGTTCATCGCCCTGCTTAAGGATTCCTCTCTGGTCAGCGTGGTGGCTGTAGCCGAACTGACACGCCGAGGCCGCGAGTACTCATCAATGCACTTCGATCCCATCGAGGTCTGGACGCTGGTAGCCCTGTTGTATCTAATTATGACCCTCTTCTCGGCGCGAGTCGTGAACTGGATAGAAAAGAAAACCAAATTCGAGAGGTAATGCTTGGCTGAACCCATAATCCGCATCCGCGGGGTGCATAAATACTTCGGCAGGATACACGCTCTGCGCGGCCTGGATCTCGACATAGCTAAAGGGGAGGTCGTGGTAATCGTGGGCCCGTCGGGCTCCGGCAAATCCACACTGCTGCGCTGCATTAACCGTCTCGAGACGTACGAGCACGGCAAGATAGTGGTGGACGGCATCCCGCTGGATAATGCCAGGAATATCAACGCCGTGCGGCGCGAGGTAGGTATGGTCTTCCAATCGTTTAACCTCTTCAGCCACCTCACCGTTATGGATAACCTCATGCTGGCCCAGCGCGTGGTGCGAAAACGTCCGCCTGCAGAGGCCCGCCAGACTGCGCTGGAACTGCTCAACAAGGTGGGCATACCCGACAAGGCCGATGTAAAACCGGGCCAACTTTCAGGCGGTCAGCAGCAGAGGGTGGCCATCGCCCGGGCGCTGGCGATGAATCCCAAGGTCATGCTTTTCGATGAACCCACCAGCGCACTTGACCCGGAGATGATCAAGGAGGTGCTCGAGGTGATGCTGGCGCTGGCCAGGGAAGGAATGACTATGGCCGTGGTCTCGCACGAAATGGGCTTCACCCGCGCCGCGGCAAATCGCGTCATCTTCATGGACGAGGGGCAGATCATCGAGGAAGCCCCGCCGGACGTCCTCTTCAACTTCCCGCATCACGAGCGGACCAAGCAGTTCTTAGGCAAGATACTCAGCCACTGAACCTGTATGAACGTCTGATTCACCGCTTCCACAATAAGGCTTCGAAGCGCCTACTGAAGCACTCCCAGCAGGCCGCGGAGCAAAATAACAGCCGCTTTCTTATCCAGGGGTTCATTGTTATTTCCGCACTTGGGGGACTGAATGCAGGCCGGGCAACCGTCGCGGCAGGGACATTCTTCTATGGTTTTGAGCGTGGCCGCCCACAATCCTTCGATTATCTCGTAGCCTTTCTCAGCGATACCGATGCCGCCCGGGTAGCCGTCGTAAATAAAAATCTGCGCCCGGCCCGTATCTATATGAAAGGGCGTGGATACTCCCCCAATATCGTTGCGATCGCACATGGCAAAGAGGGGCAGTATGGCGATAGCAGCATGTTCGGCCGCATGAAGCCCGCCGTGAAAATCGAGCTTGCTCTTTTCGATCGTGTCCACCGCTTGCTGCGGCAGATCAAACCACAATGATTGGGTGATAAAGCGCATAGGGGGCAGGTCCAGCACTTCTTCCCCCACCACCTCATCAGTATAGTGTTTCTTCTTGCGGAAGCCATCAACCTGATTGGTCACGTCCACCATGCCAAGGCGGACTTTCACACCGTTGAGCTCTTTCTCCTTCATCTGCTGCAGCACCTTAATATCGGTCAACTCCATGGTCTGCGTGTAATAGGGGACAGTGGCCGGCTCCACCACCGCTATATGCTTCTCGATATCCAGCTCTTTAACATAATAGGAATCGCCCTGATGCAGGTAGATGGCGCCGGGGTGTACCTGCCAGAAAGCATGGTCCTCCTCAACCGTCTCCAGCACCTGGTATCCCCTGGAAGCATCCAGCAACTGGTACTGATGGGAGGAGGCAGTCCTGATATTCACATCCTGCGCCGGGTGCGAAAGCCGGGGCGCAATATGCCAGTGGCCGCCGGCTTTCCTCAGCTTCCCCTCCTGACCCAGCCTGGCAACGGCAGCGTCCAGTGTACCACCAAAATATTCCCTGTCTTTTTCGTCGATGTGTTTCTCCCAGGCAGCACAGAGTAAGTGCAGATGCAGTATATTGATGTTCTCCCAGTTGATGAGGGCATTCTCGAAGGGCTTGCCGAAAAAGAAATCGGGGTTATGCATAAAATACTGATCAAGCGGGTTGTTCTGCGCCACAAGGAATGTGATCGATCTCTCGCCGCGCCGCCCGCTGCGTCCGGCCTGTTGCCAGGCGCTGGCGATGCTGCCCGGATACCCGGTCAGAACCGTAGCATCCAGCCCGCCGATGTCGATGCCGAGCTCAAGGGCGCTGGTGGCCACAGCCCCTAACAGATCACCTGAAAAGAGCCCCCGCTCGATCTCCCGCCGGTCAGAAGCTAGGTAGCCGGCCCGGTACGGCTTAATCTTCTCGCCTAAAGGACTCCCCAGCAGGTCTCGGCTGTACATATAGATGAGCTCAGTCAGCTTCCGTGTCGAGGCAAAGACGAGGGTGCGCACCTGCCTGCGCATAAGCTCCGTGAACAGGCGCGTGGCCTCACTGTTGGCGCTACGCCGCAGGCTGCGTGCTTCGTCAATAATAGGGGGGTTCCAGAAGACGAAAGCCTTGCCCCCGTAAGGCGCGCCGTCCACATCCACGACTTTGATAGGCAGCCCCACCAACCCCTCTGCATGCTGCCCCGGATTGGCAATTGTAGCTGAACAGAACACAAATTGTGGACTGCTGCCATAATGAGCACAAATACGTCTCAACCTGCGCAGTATGCAGGCTACGTGTGAGCCAAACACTCCCCGGTAAACATGAGCTTCATCTACCACCACGTATTTAAGACGTCTGAAGAACTTATCCCACGACTTATGGTTTGGCAAGATGCCGCTATGCAGCATATCCGGATTGGTGAGCACAATACGTGCTCGTTTTCTAATGCCTGAACGCTCTTCGCCCGGCGTATCGCCATCGTAAGTGGCGCATTCCCAGGGCAGGTTGATGGTATCGCCGGCCAGCCAGGCAAGTCCGCGCAACTGGTCATGTGCCAGCGCCTTGGTCGGAAAAATGTACAGTGCCCTGGAATACGGCTCCTCCAGCATGATATCGAGGACGGGAATGTTGTAGCAGAGGGTTTTGCCGCTGGCGCTGGGTGTTGCGACCATGACATTATCACCTTGCCTGGTAGAGTTGATAGATTCAACTTGGTGTGAATAAAGGGTGCTCAAACCAAGCCTGTCGAGCTGACCCTGCAGTACCGGGTTCAGGGGCCTGTCCAGCCAGCCCGGACGGGCATCGCGTGGGGGTATGTATTGAACATGAACGACCTGGCCCTTATACTCCGGATCGTTTTTCAGGAATTCGAGGAACGCGGAGGTGTCCATAAGTTAATTATAAAAATTCTGAAACCTGAATACTAAACTCTAAACAATATCAAACTAATAAATCTGACGGCGAGGAATCTGAGGATTTGAATTTGGAATTTGTTTGGGGTTTAGGATTTAGATATTAAAGTTTAACTGTATAGCTCCATCTCTTTCTCAACTATCTCGATGGTTGGAAAATCGCGTTCGATAAGGCTGATGGCCGCGCTGATTATCTCATCAACGCGGTTGTTATGGTTGGAGACACAGGCCAACCCTATGGTGGCCATCTGCCAGAGGTCGTGGTCACCTACTTCGGCGATGGAAATGTTGAACTGCTTCTGCAGGCGCGTTACAAGTGATTTTACGACGCTCCTCTTATCCTTGAGAGACCTGCTCCCCGGGATATGGATCTTCAATTTGCAGACGCCTACTTTCACAAAAGCCCGCTCTGCCGCCCTGCAGCTATCGGTATAAAGTGGCTCCCGCGGGAGACTGCGGGAGCAATATATCTAACGTTCCGGTTTGGACTCTGCGTAACAGCTGCTGCAATAAACCGGACGTTCCTGTCTCGGCTCAAAGGGAACTTCGCATTCAATGCCACACCTTGCGCAGGTGGCTTTGAACATCTGCCTGGGCTTGCCTGCGCCGCCGGAGCGGGACTGCTTCCTGTTGGTCCTGCAATCAGGGCAGCGCTTGGGCTCGTTCTGAAGTCCTTTCGACTGATAAAATTCCTGCTCTCCAACTGTGAATACGAAAGATCCGCCGCATTCAGCACAGGTAAGGTTCTTGTCCGTTAGGGCCATTGATGCCTCCTTGTTGATAATAACTATGCACCATGGATACTGACGGGTCTGTTTGGCCCAGGACCTCTTGAAACATACGCTGGGAGTCTTAGTCCCGGCATTATGGTCTCCCGATTTAAGAGGCAGCCAGATTAAGACTCACCATCAACCAGGGTTTGCATACTCGCAATAGTGTAGATTATAATTTTCCACAAGTCAAGACTTATTTGAAGACTTATTTGAAGAAAAAGGATGGTTATATACCATTGGACTATGAATATGATAAGCAACCCATGGTGCGCAGCGTTATCAGCATCGTTGCATGCCTTCTCGTCGGGCTGACACTCATCTTTGCGGGCGGCGGTAAACTGGCCAACCTGGGCCAGATACCGGGACAAACAGAATTCCTCGACAGGTTCATCCCGGACTTCATCATGACCCCGGAATTTGCCCGCTTCATAGGCCTGGTCGTTATACCCTGGATCTTGCCCATCGCTGAAGTACTGATGGGGCTGCTGCTGGTCATCGGCCTCTGGCCCCGCTGCGTGGCCATCCTGGTTCTACCAATGGTGATGGGTTTTATGGCCAATAACTCGTACATGATCTCCCAGGGCCTCGACAAATACCCGGAATGCGAATGCTTCGGCATCTGGGAGCAGTTGTTTGGGGGATTGACCCCGCTGCAGTCTATGTACTACGATATATCCCTCTTTATCCTGGCAGTCATAATAATAATTGTGCACCCGGGATCCTTCTTTGCACATCAATTCTGGATCAATAAATTAATGTCCAGGGACAAGGTATAAACCCCGCCTGCGCCCCTCAGACAGGAGGTTTTCTTACAATGCATTCAAATTTGAGTTTCCGCTTGATGACTGTATGTGCTCTTGGCCTGATCAGCGCCGTTGCCCTATCCGGCTGCGGCGGTCAGGCTGACCCGCAGCCGGTCCAGGCGCCCCCCGAACCAGTAAACAACTCCCCCGTTATCACAGGCCTCCAGGCCGACCCAGAGGTGGTTCAGCCACTGGGTAAATCAAACATCACCTGCAGTGCAAGCGACCCCGACGGGGATGCGCTTACCTATCGCTGGACAGCCAGCGCGGGCACTATCGACAGCTCAGAGGCGGCTGTAACCTGGACAGCCCCAAAGGACCCCGGCAGCTACAAGATTACCGTGGTCGTCAGCGACGGAAAGGGCGGGGCGGCCTTGGTGGACGCGGCTATCACCGTGCCCGAAAAACCCAACAACCCGCCGGTGATCACCGCGGTGAAGTTCACCCGTCCGGGTCGCATGCCCATCACAGTTAAAACCAATCCAACCGAAGATGAGCTTCGGAAGATGCCTGAACTGATCATCCGCAAATACGAGACAGCGGACGTGGCCTGCCTTGCCGCAGATCCTGATGACGATCAGCTAACCTACATCTGGAAAGCGAGCGGTGGGAAGATCGTTGGAAACGGGCCGAATATTCAGTGGCTGGCTGCCGGAGACCCGGGAACATACACCATTACATGCGAGATCTCTGACGGCAACGGTGGAGACGCCCACTTTACCATCACCATAAGTGTGCACTGCTGCAGCGGATAGCCTGCCGGATCAGATTTTCACCAGCCTGATATCCCCCCAGGCTCCCATTGAATTGCCTTTTATCACTACAATACCCCTGATTCCTTTGATCTGCCGACCGCGCTCAATGGCTGAGTCCATATCCTTCTCCGCCTTCAACATGTTGCCCACGGCTGTCGCCGCAGCATCCGCCAGCGCCGCAGATGGCGCGATGACAACCGCCGCGTCCGCCTGCCCCAGACTGAGGGAAGGCCCGACGCTCCCGGAAGATGTACAAATGCCCAGCGGCGTCCGGCCCGGCTCGACCTCGATAGCAAGCTTGCCCGAGAATGCGGACTCACCGGCATATATACCGATCTTCCGCTTACTGCTGACCCTGAGGTAAATATCACCCCCGTTCTCCACAATTACCTCATCTGACCACTGAAGCAGCCTTTCCCCGACCATCGCAGCCACAGCTCCCGCCACCGCCGCCATCGGTCCGACATCCGCCAGCCGGGCTGCCTGCGCCATCCGTTGCACAATCTCCGGCGCATCTTTTTCGACCGGCAACGGCTCCAGGCTGTGCAGGAAGATGGGATGCTCCCGTATATATCGCTCCAGGGGGCCCCGCACTTCATTGATGGCTGCCACTGCTTCATCACTGAGGTTTTTTACCGCCCGTATGTAAAGGTCGGTTTCCTTTACCATGACCTGGAAAGAGACCAGGTCCCCGTCCTTTATATCGTGACGATAGGTGCGCTGCTCGTACATCAGGTTCTCACGGGCGCACCTGAAGGTACGCCCCTACATTGGCTTATTTTATTTTCTTACGTACCTGAAGGTACGCCCCTACCTTCGTAGGGGCGGGTTTTTAAACCCGCCCGCTTAGAATTTCAGTTCCATGGCCCTAGGCGGGCAGGCCCTTACGCACAGTTCGCAAACTATGCACCTGGAATTATCGAAGAGGACCCTGCGAGTCTTCTCCTCAAGCGTGAACGCGCGTGTGGGGCACATGGTTATACATGCTCCGCAATGTGTGCATCTATCTTCGTTGCGCAGCACGTCCTGGCTGAGGGACTGTATCTCGAGTCCCGCCCCCTGCAGGTATTTTATGCCGCGGTCGTAGTCCTTCTGTTCGCCGGTCAACTCCATGATCATCAAGCCCTCTTCGCCCGGGGAGATGGAGGCTTTGAGAATATTGAAATCAAGCCCGAATTCCCTGATGAGGCCGCTGACGATAGGTTTATCTATGGTCTGTTGAGGAAAATGCAATACGATCTTCTTCGCTACTTTCATCTCTGTGCCTCCTTCAGGGCAACGGCCTTTCCTCGAGCGCTTTGAGCTTGATGCCGGATTCCACCCCGGGCAGGGGTGCGACAGGGTCGCTCAACAGGAACCGGCCGCTGCTGATCCATTGTTTGAGCGTAGATGCTATCTCCACTGCCCCAGGGTAGCTCGACAATGAGGCAGTCGGAACGTCTTTGCCATCCAGGTTTATCTTGCCCGATTTCAATTCGGCATAGCTGACCTCCGCCAGTATATCCGGCTTGCGGTTGGGGTAGGTGTCAGAATAGTCGACTACCGGCGCCAGAATATCTGCATCGGTCACCAGCGTGTACTGCAGTATCTCTTCGTTTAATATGGGGATCGGGACACCTATGCCGACAGTCAGCGTAGCGCCATAGCCAAGGAAACTGGTGCCCACCAGCCACCTGGGCATCATCTGTTTGAGATCGCCGATCACCGCCAGCGTACCCGCCCCACGCGTGGGAACGCCTTTCTCCGTACGAGGGGCAGACGGGTTGTGCTGCGTTCCATGCCATGCCACGTAGCCAACACCACCGCCCAGGAATATGCGTGTCCCTATGCCAATTGTTTTATACAGGGGATCGTTCAACAGGGGCGCCAGCTGGCCTGCAGAGCAGAAATTGGCGTTTCCCATCCTGGGCTTGAGGACGCCCATATAAGTATAGATCATGCGGTTGCTGACATTGACGGCCACGTTGTAGTTCTGGTATGCATTGCGCAGGTTAAAAAGCGTGGCCTCATTGATGGTTTTGATGTTAATGAGGGTTTCCAGCTTTTTGCGCGGATAGCAGTCCGTGCCGTAGGCGCTGGCCACCAGCCGGACATCCTTTCCGGAAACAAGTTCCTCTATCACGTGGCCGCCCCCATAGTTAAACTCTCCGGGGTAAATCCTGTTCTTAGGGTCATCATCCGGCATGGCTGTGGCGCCCAGTATGATATCCGTAGCCGCTACTCCCGTGTAAGCCGGCACATCGTTGAGGTATACTTTGCCACCACCCACTTTTATCCTGGGTTTGGTATGGCCGAGGCTCATATAGGCGCTGGAGGAGCACATCGGACCGAAAGTCCCGGTGGTCACCACATCGATCTCTTTAGCTGCGGCTGCGACACCTTTCTTGCGGGCGATGCCGATCACTTCTTCAGCAGTGACCACGACCGCCTGGCCTTTTTTGATTTTCTCGTTGATCTCCGCGATCGTCCTGGCCATATCTCCCTCCTTAATAAAATTACGGGCCCGCACGGTGAAGCTGTTCCGGCTGCCTCAGCCGCAGCGGGCGGTAATTGACCTGACAAGTACGTTGACTAAATTCTAATGCCTGCCGTACTTTTCGTAAAATACGATATCCGACATCTCTCTGCGCGGTGGGCCTTTAGACTCACCGGATGGATAGCCGAGCGGTGTCATCTCAACTGAGACCACTCCGGCTGGCAGCTCGAGTATCGTATCCACCTTCTTCGAATCGGGTATATAACCCACGTGCACCGTGCCCAGGCCCAGCGCCCAAGCCGCCAGGGCCAGGTTCTGCATGGCGATGCCGACATCGAACATGAACCAGTCTCCTCTGTCTGTTGCCACATTATTTTTGTAATATCCCGATTTGCCCAGTTCCGCGCAGGCGACAATAACAACAGGAGCCTGCTTGATAGCCTCAGTAGAGGGGTTTCCCTTATTCAGACAGTCCGCCAGGCGAATTTTAATTTCCGGATCCCTCACGACCACGTAACGCGTGCACTGCGTGTTAGCCCAGGAGGGCGCCCAGCGGGCGGCTTCCAGCACCCTCTTAAGAACATCGTCGGGAACAGGTGTGTCTCTGTACTGGCGTACACTGCGCCTGCTGTAAATGACTTCAAAAGTATCCATCCCGATATTTCTCCTGCCTGTTATTTACCTGCCTTCAACAGCACGATAAGCTCCTCAGGCCGCGTTTCCTGTTGTTCGCCCGTCTCCATGTTGCGCACCATCACGGTTCCCGCCTTGATCTCATCGCCACCGATGATAGCCGCATACTTTACCCCCACAGCATTGGCATGTCTGAGCTGCGCTTTTAGACTGCGTTCCCCCGAAGACATCATCAGCGGAATACCTTCTCCACGCAACGCCGCTGACAGCCGGACAGCCTCCGCCCTGGCATCCTTTCCCAGGCAGGCGACGAAAACAGCCGGGCTCTCTGCAGGAGGAACCTTTATACCCTGCGTTTTCAAGTTCAGGACAATGCGCTCCAGGCCGGCGGCAAAGCCTATGCCCGGCACAGGCTTTCCCCCTATCATAGCGATCAGATCGTCGTAACGTCCGCCACCACCAAGCGCACTTTGCGACCCACCTTCGGCAGGCTGGATTTCAAACACGGTTTTAGTATAGTAATCCAGCCCTCGTACAAGCCTGTGATTCAGTATGAATTTGATCCCCAGGGCAGTGAGGTAACCCTGCAGTGAATCGAAATGCTGCCCGCACTCCTGGCAAAGATAATCAGCGCTTCTGGGAGCCAGATCGGCCGCCGTCTGACAGGCGGGCTTTTTACAGTCCAGTAGCCGCAGCGGATTTTTCTCAAGCCTGACCCGGCAATCAGTACACAATTGCTCTTTCAGCGGCCTATAATATTCTATCAATTTTTGCAGGTGGCCCGGGCGGCACTTCTTACAACCAATGCTATTGACCTGCAATGAGAAATCCGTCAACCCCAGAGCGCCGAAAAAGCTGAGGGCCATATGAATTATTTCGGCATCCAGCACGGGTGATGGGTCGCCGATAGCCTCGTAGCCGAACTGGTGATGCTGCCGGTAACGTCCCGCCTGCGGCCTTTCATAGCGGAAGATGTCGGCAAAGTAGAACAGCTTTACGGGCTGAGGAAGGTTGTCCATGCCGTGCTCTAAATAGGCGCGGCAAACCGGGGCGGTGCCCTCAGGCCTGAGTGCCATCTCATTATCGCTACGATCCCTGAAGATATACATCTCCTTGTTGACGATATCCGTACCCTCGCCCACACTGCGCTGAAAAAGGCCTGCCTCCTCGAAAGCCGGGGTGCTGATGCGGTTGAAGCCGTACAGGCGGCATACCTCCAGCGCCCTGTCCTCGATATAGCGCCAGTATGGCTGCTCCTCCGGCAGCGTATCGGTTGTGCCGCGCGGCGCTTTAAACAAAATGCCTGCTCTCCTTTTCAGCCATTATTATAGTACAGGCGGTCAAAGTGCTGCCTTCCCTCCATTCCTCAACCCCTTTTATCATCTATTTTTTAGTGGCAGCGTACCTGCACATGCAGGATACCGTCCTGATTGCTTCCTTGAGCGAAGGAAATACGGGAAACCCAGCCTCCTCACACATCTTTTTCAACAAAACAGACAGCCGTCTCTCCAGTTCGTTATCCGTGTAGGGCTCCAGGGATATCGTGATCACTACCAGCCTGCCAGCTTCATCGCGTGCGTAGCGACAGCCTGCCAAGAAATCCTCTGCAATGGATCTTAGTTTTTCTTCCGCGCCCTGACCCCACATCAGGGTCATGAACCTGATGACGTCGAACTGCAATATAATGTTATGAATCTGCCTCTCACCCGATATAATGCGCAGCACATCCGACAACCTGCCCTCGCCCGAATACTTGTAAAACAGCTGCCAGGAATCGAGCGGGTTGCCTATCATGGTACCTGCAGCCGGGACAAACGTTCTTAATTCATCAATAGCCTTTTGGGAAAACTGTGGGACCTGAAGGCCAGCCTTTACGCACATGTCACTCTGAACCACGGCGAACCCGCCGGAATAAGTCACTATCGAGACTCCATTCCCCGACGGGATCTTAGATGATCTCATCGTTTTAACTGTGTTAATAAGGTCGTCTACATCGTCAACCTGTACCACACCGCTCTGCTTGAACATGGTCGACCAGGTCTGTCCCGTACCTGCCAATGAACCCGTGTGTGATGACGCTACCCTGCCACCCGCCCCGGTTACTCCGCCTTTAAGCGCCACCAGCGGTTTTTTACCTGACGCATACTCCAGCGCAGACCTCAACCGTTTCCCATCCTTGATACCTTCAATATAAAGGGCGATAACGCTGGTATCGGGGTCATCCGCCAGATATTCCAGAAAATCCGGGCAATCGAGATCAACGGCGTTCCCGTAGCTGACCATTTTGCTTATTTTCATATTCATGGTCCTGCCCGCATAGACAAACATCTGGGCAAAGGTGCCGCTCTGAGTGATGACGCCTATGCTCCCCTCTTCGTTAGTGGAAGCTGGATTAAACGACAGGCCCGATTTCGGGCAATACGAGCCCATGCAGTTGGGCCCTATTATCCTTATTTTCCCCCTTGCCAGGTCTGCCAGCTCCTTTTCCAACCTGATACCCTCCGGCAGCCCGGTTTCGCTGAAACCCGATGTGAATATATGTACGCCTCTAACCCCTTTCCCGATGCAGTCGCCGACGGCGCCCAATACGAACTGAGCCGGGACGGCTATGACAGCATAATCAATAGGGACGTCTATATCAAGAATGCTGGCATATGACTTCCTGCCCAGCACCTCCTCGTAGTTGGGATTTACAAAATATAGATTGTCCCGCATCTTCGTTCCCAGCAGTGAATAGGTGTAATTGTCCTTTGACGATGCACCTATGACCGCTGTATTACGGGGGAAAAATATGCTGTTCAACTCTTCAAATTTTGAGGTGCTCATGAACCTTCCTTCCTGTTGCCGCTTTGAAAAACGGCTTATCAAGGATACATTTACAGCGGATGAAGTTCAAATTTCAACGCCTCCCTTGCCATATAAAATAGGATCCACCTGGTGGGACGGTGGATCCTATTGCTTCTATGTATGTCAGTTGTATTTAGATTTCCCGGGCGAGTATCTTCTCTTTAAGGATCTCGAACTCATCGCGGGTGAGGACGCAGGTATTGGCATCTTCGCCGATCTCGACTTTGTTCTCGAACACGGTTACTGCCGGGCAGCAAGAGCCTTCGCGGCACAGTTTTACAATTCTCATTTAAGTACCTCCAGATATTTGGTCATTGTCCTAACGGTTTGCCCCACCAGCAATCAGATTCTTACTGAATATCCGGTACCGTTAGTCGGAAAATGATAATGCCTGAAGATACGGCATGTAGATGACAGAAGTCACATTACATACGGAAAACATTTGCCACGGGTTGCAGCCATGCCTTATCATACAGTTGACCGGTGGGCGCATGGATACTAATCCATTATTTGCAAAGGCCAGGGAGTACCTGCCTCCCGACAAACTGGCGATCGTGGAGGCTGCCTATGATTATGCCCTCAAGGCACATGACGGCCAGAAGCGCAAATCCGGCACGCCCTTCCTGGAACACCCCCTCCAGACAGCCATGACTCTGGCCGATCTGCAGCTCGATGCCTCCACGCTGGCTGCCGCGCTGCTGCACGATGTACCTGAGGACTGCAATATACCGATCTCACAGCTGGAGAAGCAGTTCGGCCCTGATGTAAGCAAGCTGGTGGATGGGGTGACCAAATTGAGCAGGCTAGCGTGGAGGCGCGACGTAGCGGTCAGCAGTCAGGAGACACAGGCGGAGAACCTGCGCAAGATGCTTATCGCCATGGCCGAGGACCTGCGTGTGGTCTTCATCAAGCTGGCGGACAGGCTGCACAATATGAATACGCTGCAGGCGTTACCAGCGGACAGGCGGCAGGCCATCGCACAGGAGACCCTGGAGATCTATGCCCCGCTGGCACACAGACTGGGCATGTGGGAGATAAAGTGGCAGCTTGAAGACCTGTCCTTCCGCTACCTGCAGCCGGAAGAGTACCGCGAGATTGCGCGGATGGTGGCGGTACGCCGGTCGCTGCGTGAGGGTTTTATCGATGACGCAGCCCGCGTGCTGCGCGATGAGATGGTCATTGCCGGCATCCAGGGCGAAGTGCACGGCCGGCCCAAGCACATCTACAGCATCTTCAACAAGATACAGAAATACAAAGCCATCGGCAGGAGCTTCGGGGATATCCATGACCTTTTCGCGCTGCGCGTGCTGGTTAATACTGTATCCGACTGCTACAAGGTGCTGGGCATTATCCACAACACCTGGCACCCGATCACAGAAGAATTCAATGACTATATCGCCAATCCCAAGGATAACGGATACCAGTCTTTGCACACGACTGTGATGACCGGGAATGGCGCGTCCACGCCACTCGAAATACAGATCCGCACATACGAGATGCACCGGATGTCAGAGTACGGGGTTGCAGCGCACTGGCGCTACAAGGAAGGGGCCAAGCCGGACCTTAATTTCGAGGAGAAGATCTCCTGGCTGCGCCAGCTTATCGACTGGCAGAGCTCCCTGGACAGCGAGGAGTTCCTGACCTCATTGAAAGAGGATTTTTTCACCGACCAGGTCTTTGTATATACACCGCGGGGGGAGATCAGGCCTTTCCCGCGGGGCGCCACACCGCTGGATTTCGCCTATCGCATCCACACGGATCTCGGTCATCGCTGCATCGGCGCAAAGGTCAACGGCAAGCTGGTGCCTCTCAACTCCGAGCTTAAAAACGGCGATATAGTCGAGATCGTGGCCAGCAAAACGGAGAAAGCGCCAAGCCTGGACTGGATCAACATGGACCTGGGGTTCGTTAAGACCGCCCACGCCAAAGAGAAGATACGCGCCTGGTATAAAAAGCAGGAGCGGGCACAGAACATCGAGCACGGCAGGACCATCCTGGAAAAGGAGCTTAAACGGATGGGCATCGATGTAGCCAACTATGAGGACCTTGCCAAAGAACTGAACTTCGACACTGCGGATGACTTTCTGGCTGCCGTGGGCTACGGCGGCATTACACCTCACCAGATCACTATTAAACTGGCAGGAGAACCGGAAGAGGTCCCCTCGGCCAAACCCACGGCCGCACCTACGCGTCATAAGGGCTCGGGAATAGAGGTGCTGGGCGTGGGTGACCTGCTTACCCACCTGGCTCAATGTTGCCATCCGGTGCCCGGTGATGATATTATCGGGTACATTACGCGTAGCCACGGCATCACCGTGCACCGCAAAAACTGCATAAACGTTATAAACGAGGAAGAGCAGGAGCGGCTGATCAATGTTAGCTGGGGCCAGATGGAGGACGTTTACCCGGTTGACATCCAGGTAGAAGCCTTCGACCGGGTCGGGCTGCTGCGTGACATCACAACGGCCGTGGCCGAAGAGAAAATAAATATAACAAGTGTGAACACCCAGTATAATGACGATGTATTCACCATGTTCGCAACGATAGAGATAAAGAATATGACCCAACTGAACCACATATTAAACCGGCTGATGAGCCTGCGCGGCGTTATTAACGCCACCAAGGCCCATATTGCCAGGATGAATGTCAGCTCGTGATATCGAAGGAGGTAGTCACAATTGCCCAAGACTAAGACAGCGGAAAAATCAGCCAGATCTTCTGTAAGAAAAGCCGAACGTAATAAAGCTATTAGGAGCGGCACCAAGAGCAAGATCACTCGTGCAGAGAAACTTATAGCTTCCAAGCAAGGCGCAGAGGCCGGCGCGGCCGTGACGGAGGCCATAAGCTCTCTGGACAGGGCGGCCAAAAGGAAGGTTATACATGCCAATACCGCCGCCCGCAAGAAGTCACGCCTGATGAAGAAGCTCAACGCGTCAAACAAGCAATAACTTGCCCGGAGGAGGCTGGCGAACGATGATCGATCTATTGCCCCATTTTCAAGCTGTGGGTTCGGACCTGTACAATCGCGGCATGGTATCTGTGCACGGCGGAAATCTGAGCGTCAGACATGAAAATAGTCTTGTAATCACACGCAGCGGCAGCCGCCTGGGGTACCTGTCGGAGTCCGACCTGATAATGACCGGACTCGAGAAAGACGATGAAAACACACGCCTTGCCTCTTCGGAGCTGCAGGTGCACCGCGCCATCTACCGGCAGGGTCTATTCAAGGCCATCGTGCACAGCCACCCGGTCCATGCTACGGCAGTATCCTCCCTTCATCACGTCATCCACCCTGAGGATGAGGGAGGGAAGCTCTTTATACCAGAGGTGCCTGTGATAGGCTTCGGGAAAGAGCCGCAGCCGGGCGGATCGGCGGAGGAGATAGCTGAAGCGCTGAAAACACATGCAGTAGTCATGGTCCACCGCCACGGAAGCTTCGCCAGGGGCATGACCCTTGAAGAAGCCTATGTAATCACGGAGCTGCTTGAGATCAGCTGCCGCATACTCTGCCTGGTGAAGAACCTAACAACCTGAAGACTTCAACGGCTCGCCACAATGGCGGCGCACACATGGAACATCAGCCGGGGGGTGTGGGCGGCGACGGCCTCCGGCCCTGCTTGAACCTCTCCAGCCCTTCGAACATCTCACTATCTCTGAAAAACGCGGCGTGGATCTGCTTTTCCCGCCGGATGCCCCGCGGCAGATCGAGGGCCAGCCCTTCGTAAGCCGCTCGACGGTCGTTGATCAGGCTGGTCCAGGGGTAATCGGCTATCCTGTCGGCAAGCTCGACCGCCCGGGCAAGGGCCGCCCCGTCCGGCACGATCTCCTGGATCAAGCCCATGCGCAGCGCCTGCTCCGCGTTTATCATAACACCGGTCTCTATCAGGTAGAGTGCGTTGCCCAACCCCACAATGCGCGGCAGCCTTTGCGTACCGCCGTCGATGAGCGGCACGCCCCATCGGCGGTTGACCACCCCGAATTTTGCTCCGGCCGCTGCAATTCGGAAGTCGCACCAGCAGGCCAGCTCCAGACCTCCCGCCAGGCAGTAGCCATTAACTGCAGCAATGGCCGGTTTGTCTATGTCGGTAACCCGGCTGAAACCCATGGGACCGCTTCTGTCGGCGCCCCTTCTTTCCATCAGCCCCCTCGCTGATTTCAGGTCGGCGCCGGCACAGAAGGAAACGTCCCCCCAGCCTGTCAACACCATGACCCTGAGCTCTTTATCATATTTGAACTCATTGACGGCTGCTTCCAGCAGTCCGGCTGTTTCGGCGTCCACGGCATTGCGGGCCTCAGGCCGGTTTATCCTCACAATAAATATCTGCTGCCGCCTCTCCGTTTCAACTTTTGCCATAAAAATCTTCCTATTGGTAGCGCAGCGATTCCACCGGGTCCATGCTGGCCGCATGCAAGGCCGGATAAAGACCCGAAGTTATACCTATAAGCGTGGAGACGCCCAGGGCGATCAAAACGATATCGATCGAAAAGGGCGCCTGGACGGTATAGCCCCCCAGGTTGACCCCGGTCACCATGAGCACGAACAGGAATGCGATGATGATCCCGATGGCTCCTCCCGAAATGCTGAGAATAGCGGATTCAACCAGGAACTGCTTCATGATATCCAGCCTCCTGGCCCCCACAGCTTTCCTTATGCCTATCTCGCGAGTGCGTTCTGTGACCGATACCAGCATGATATTCATGATACCTATTCCGCCGACTACCAGGGATATGGCGCCCACGCTGGCCAGAAAAACCTGGAAAACTTCCAGCGCCTGTTTCATCTGGTTGATTATGTCACGCATATCCATGACGTAGAAATCGTTTTCCTCGCCCTCGCGGATATGGTGACGCTGCCTCAGAACCGATATAGTCTCATCCATGGCGCTGCCGATATGGTCAGGGGAAATTGCCCTCACGGCTATTGTCTGTACGGGCCGACCCTCCGTGGTGGTCTCTCCCATCAGCTTGGCCTGCATGGTGGTCAGCGGAATCATGATGAAGTCGTCTGCGCCCGGTAAGAATCCCCCCTTGGCTTCCAGCATGCCCACAACTTCGAATATGCGACCGTCCACACGTATATTTTTACCCAGCGGGTCCTCATCCTTAAACAGGTTTCCCCTGGCCGTGGCGCCCAGCACGGCCACACTCGACCCCGACATGACGTCTTTATCCGTTATATATGAACCACTCTCAATAGGGTAATCAATGATGCTGCGGATGTTGGGCACAACGCCCATTACATCCGTGCTGGCTTTTTCGTTGGCATAGGTGATGGTGGACATTTTTTCGACCATAGGGGACACGAGTGCCACTGAGGGCAGCCGGTTGGAGTTCTCCAGGGCAATGGCGTCCTCCATGGTCAGTTTGCGCGTTATACCGGATATCTGGTCGGTCATCTGTGAAGAGCTGGTAACATATATTGTCTCAGCCCCAAGGCTCTTGAAGATAGCCATCAGGTTGGCCTCGTGCCCACGTCCGAAAGAGATCAGGAACACCACCGAGCTCACGCCTATAACAATGCCCAGGATAGTCAGCCCGGATCGCATCTTATTTGCGCGCAGTATCTGCAGTGATACCCTGAGGCAATCTCTGAAACTCATTATTTATTATTATATGGCAAATTTATGTTGGAAACCTGCCAGGATTTCGCCGCGGCTTTACCCTGACCCCGTTTTTACTCATGCTGTTATAATAGTCGGCAGTAAGATAAAGAAGTGAGGTGGCTATGAACATTCTTCTGATTATCGGTATCATCCTGCTGGTGTTGTGGCTTTTAGGTTTCATCGCCCTCCCCGGCCTCGGCTGGCTGATCAACCTGGCGCTGGTCATCGCGCTTATACTTATAATTATCTGGCTGCTCAAGAAGGTTTTCAAGCTGTTTTAAACAGGCGGCAGCTTCTCATCTTTGCCGCGCTGGCCACCGTATTTACGCTTCAATTCAAGTGTATAGCCTGTCTGTATAGCATCAAAACCGTACTTATCACGCACTCTGTCGATAGCACGGTCCAGCTTTTCCAGACGCTTTGTCTCGGCATCAAACAGGCTGAGCTGTGTTTCTCCGCCGGTGAAATTTGATACCTCAAGCCCGATAAGGCGGACCGGCTTGAAATTTTTGCCCAGTGTCGACTCCAGCAAACGCACAGCCGCCTGGAAAACGGCGTCGTCAAGATTAATAGCCTGCCTGGATGTTGAGCCTCGATTAACAGTCTCGAAATCTGCGTATCTCAATTTGAGCGTCACCGTCCTCGCCATCTTATCCATGTCTCTCATCTCGGCGCCCAGTTTCTCCGCAAAGTAGCGAAGTGTAGCCTTGAGCATGGCCGAATCTACAGTATCTTTCTCAAAGGTAGTCTCACGACTGATCGACTTCGCCTCTCCTCTTGCTTCAACTGTGCTGCTGTCGATACCGCGGGCATGCTGTTGCAGCCATGCCATACCGTTCCCGAATCGTGATTTGAATAAACCGTCCGGCATATCCGCCAACTGGCCGATTGTCTCGATCCCCATAGCCCTGAGCACTTTGCCCGTCTTGTCCCCCACACCCGGCAGTTTCTGAACCGGCATAGCAGCAAGGAAATTCCTTTCCCGCCCGGGCAGCACTTCAACCAGGCCGTCCGGTTTACCGGCATCAGAAGCCACCTTGGCCACGACCTTGCACGGGGCAATGCCGATTGAAGCCACCAGGCCGGTCTCGCCCCTTACATGCTCCTTGATCTTCACAGCAAGCGCCCGCCAGGAGCCGTAGTTCTGGCAGCCGGTGACATCCAGGTACGCTTCATCGAGCCCGCCGGGTTCGATAGCGGGACTATAATCACCCAGTATCTGCATGAACCTGTTTGAGAACTCGGAATATTTACGATAGTTACCGACCAGGAAAACAGCCTCCGGGCAAAGCCGCTTTGCCTTTATCAGGGGCATTGCGGCGTGTACCCCGAACTTGCGTGCCTCGTAGGAAGCCGAAGCCACCACCCCGCGTCCCTCCGGCCTGCCGCCAACTATCACCGGCTTACCACGCAGATCGGGATTAAGAACCTGCTCGACCGTGACAAAAAAAGCATCAAGATCTACGTGGAAAATCGTGCGCAAGGTTACTTTTCCGGCATCACCCATCTATAGCACCCGACCGCTGGTAAATTCAAATGCCGCGGAATATGTTGATGCTGTCGCGAAGTTCAAGCGCAACTTCGCGGGCCGCCTGCGCATAAGCGGGTCCTTTTGAAGCGTAAAGCACCTGGCGGGCCGCCACGATTATGGCTTTCTCTTTTGCGGCATCTATGCCGTACCTGACGGACAGCTCAAGGTCACCGCCCTGTGCACCTATGCCCGGGATAAGCAGGGGCATGTCCGGGCACAACTTCCTTATCTCCTTCAATTCGTCAGGATATGTGGCTCCCACCACCAGGCCGATGTTGCCTCCCCTGTTCCAGTCACCCGCGCGCAATGCAACTGACTGGTAGAACTTCATGCCGAAATTATCCACCAGGTCCTGGAAGTCGGAGGCGCTGCTGTTGGATGTGCGGCAGAGAACGAAGATGCCCTTGTTCTGGTAATCGAGGAACGGTTTTACTGAATCATAACCCATGTAAGGATTGACCGTAACTGCGTCGAATTTGTAGTAGTCAAAAAGCGCCTCCGCATACGCGGCTGCAGTATTGCCGATATCTCCTCTCTTGGCATCGCCTATGACCGGGATGTCACCGGAGATATACGCCACAGTTTTCTTCAAAGCCTGCAGCCCACGTATTCCCATGGCCTCATAGAAGGCCAGGTTGGGCTTATAACAGCAGACCAGGTCAGACGTCGCATCTATGATTGCCCGGTTGAACTCGAACACGTCTCTGACAGGCAGCTTAGACGGGTCAGGATCCAATCCCACGCACAGCAGGCTGCGATTGCGGCGCGAGGCATTGAGCAGACGGCTGACAAATTCCACGGCTTAATTATATAATAATTAACTGATGTATAGCCTGGCCTGGATAGTTGCGGGGCTGGTGCTCGGCTCCTTGCCTTTCTCCGTCTGGATCGGTAAAATATTCCTGCGCAAGGATATCAGGGAGTTCGGCGACGGCTCGCCCGGGGCCACCAATGTGGCACGGGCAGGCAGCAAATCTCTTTACGTGATCGCAGCGCTGCTGGACGCCTTCAAAGGCACTGTGCCTGTGTGGCTGGCCCAAGTTCTATCGGGAGTTGCCGGCTGGGAGCTGGCCGCCGTTGCAGTGGCGCCGGTAATGGGGCATGCCTTTTCCCCTTTCCTTAAATTCAGGGGCGGCATGGGTGTTGCCACCACTTTTGGTGTATGGCTGGGACTGACAGGCTGGCTGGCGCCGGTGATTATGGCGCTCTGCATCGGGTTCATGTTTATTATTCAGAAAAATTGGGTATGGGCCACCGTGGGCGGTATGCTCCTTTTCCTTATCTTACTGCTGTTTATCCCGGATCCTTTTATCAAAATGTACAGGGCGCCCCTCGTCTGTGCCGGCCTGGCACAAGACGCCATCCTAGCCATCAGGCGCTATTCCTATTTTAAAAGCTGGCCGGAGCCGCAGGCCTGGCTCGGCAAGGTATTGGGAAAACGATGATTGCCGGTGATCCACTGCTGCTGCCCAATATCCTGGTCGTCCTCTGTGTGCTTTACCTGGTGGTGGTAGGGGCCATTAATATGCGCAAGCTGCACAACCTGCGGGAATATCAGAAGAACAAGACCTTTCCCCGTATTTCCGTCCTGGTGCCGGCCAGGAACGAAGAGGATACCATCGGTCCCTGCGTCAGCTCGCTGCTGGCACAGGACTACCCGGATTTTCAGGTGATCGTGTTAAACGACAACTCCACTGACAGGACCGCTGCAATATTGAGTAAACTCGGGCAATGCGATAACAGGCTGATGATCATAAACGGCCAGCCGCTTCCGCCTGATTGGCTGGGCAAACACTGGGCCTGCCACCAGATGTACCAGGCGGCCGACGGTGAACTGCTTATGTTCACCGATGCGGATACGGTTCACGCTCCGGACACACTGCGTTGCGCCTCGGCAGCCCTACTGGAAGAGAGGGCGGATATGCTTTCCATTTTACCCAGGCATAACCTGGGTAGTCTGGCAGAGCAACTCATAATGCCAGTCTTTGCCCTGGGGGCCTTTGCCAACATACCCCTATCCGCGCGCTTGAGGCCGGGAAACACCAAGGTGGTGTCTTCCAGCGGTAAACTGATGCTGTTCCAACGTCGTTCTTATGAATCGATGGGGGGATTTCAGAGTATACGGCAGAGCGTTCTGGACGACCTGCAACTGGCAGAGAGAATATCTCTGCTCGGGATGCGCTATCGCGTATTCGACGGGACAGATAATGTTACCTGCCGCATGTACCATAACTGGACGGAAGTGCATCTGGGCCTGACTAAAAACATGTTCCCCAGCTACGGATATAACGTGCCGCTTTTTGTCTTCACCTGGCTGTGGATCAACTTCGTTTTCTGGGGGCCTATCATAGAGCTGGGAGTGCACAAGATACCCGATTATCCTCCAGTGTTGTCGCTGGGACTGGCGGCCATCTGCGTTATATCCTGCCTGGTCCTGTTTGCTTTCTACTACCAACGCTTCAAGTTCCCGCTGTATACGGTATTGCTCTACCCGGTGAGCGCATCTCTCATGACAGCCATTGCATTTTCGTCCATGTTCCTCACGTTATCGGGGAGGGCCACCTGGAAAGACCGGAAGATGCCGAGCCGCAAGATATCGTGAAAAAAGCCGAAGAGATAATTAATCCGTCTGATACACGAAATAGGACCGAGTGCATCAAATATTATTCTTAGAAATCCTGTTCTACATACAGTCCGCTATAGTGGCCAGCCTGGTGGTGCTGCTGATCATAGCGCTTGCCAATATGCGGTATCTGCGGCGCCTTTACAGCTACCCGGCGCCCCCTGCCTGGCCGCGCTGCTCGGTGCTGGTCCCTGCCCGCAATGAAGAGAACAATATAGGCAATTGCACGGGCGGTCTGCTGGCCCAGGATTACCCCGATTTCCAGGTCATCGTGCTGGACGATAACTCCACAGACCGGACCTGGCAAATACTTCAGGGATTAGCCGCCAATGACCCAAAACTCATACTGATAAAGGGCAAGCCGTTGCCTGATGACTGGCTGGGCAAGCACTGGGCCTGCCACCAGCTTGCGCAGGTTGCGGACGGCGAGTTGCTGGTTTATGTCGATGCCGACACTTCCCATGAGCCGGGCATGTTGCGCGGTGCAGTGGCCGCTATTACAGACGAGAAGGCAGCCCTCATTTCGGCGCTGCCCCGGCAGATTGTCGTCTCGTGGTCCGAGATGCTGAGCATACCGGCCTTTTATCTTGGCATGCTGTGCGGGGTGCCCCTGGAGCTAACCCGCCTCCAGCGTAACCCGCTGCTGTTCGCCATACTCGGGCAGTTCCTGATCTTCCGTAGAGATGCTTACGATGCAGCAGGTGGCTATGCAGCGGTCAGGCACAACGTGGTCGACGATATCGCCATTGGCAGACGGGTGCACACCATGGGCCTGAAGTATAAACTGCTGGACGGCGACGGCCTGGTCTCCTGCAGGATGTACCGCAACTTCGACCAGGTTTGGAAAGGATTGACCAAGAGCACCTTCGCCACCTTTAATTTCGATCCCTATTTCCTGACATTGATGTGGACACTGGTGATAATATTCTTTGTCAGTCCTCCGGTGGTGCTGGTAATAGGACTGGCACAACCGCAGGTGCCGGTGGAGATCACGGCCATGGCTGGAATTGCCGTTTTCCTCAACCTGGTGCTCTGGACCGTCAGTCATCTGCGGTTCCATTTCCCGCTCTACCTCGTACTGATCTACCCCTTCAGCGCCATTTTTATGACGGTGGTCGCCTTAGCTTCAATGATTCTTACCATTCAGGGCAAGGCGCTCTGGAAGGGCCGCATTATGCCAAAGTTCGTCAAGCTCTGAAACAGCCGCCGGGTGGCGCTGTAAAAACCCTGTTATTGCTATGCGTCCAACTGCCCATCACCTGCGGCAATGCTATAATTCAATCCGCAATGGAGTATTCTGCCGCCGCTGCATATCTCGAGGGCCTGACAGACTACGAGATATCGCCGGCCGCCGCGTACAATGCCGCCAACTTCGACCTGCGCAGAGTTGAAATCCTGCTGAGGGAGATGGGCCAGCCGCACAGGGGAAGGAAAACGGTGCACATAGCAGGCACCAAGGGCAAGGGCAGTACGGCGGCGATGATATCCTCAATCCTGGTCTCGGCCGGCTACCGGACCGGGCTTTTCACATCCCCTCACCTGTACACGTGGCAGGAGAGGATCGCCGTCAATGGGCGCCCTGTGACCAAAAGGGATTTTGCCCACCTCGCAGGCGCCGTCCAAAAGCATATAGAGGCCATCAGCAGGGAAGCACGCTTTGGTAAAATCACCACATTCGAAGCGCTGACCGCTATGGTATTCCTGTATTTCAGGGACAAAGGCACAGCTTTCCAGGTGCTGGAAACAGGGATGGGAGGCAGGCTGGATGCCACCAACGTCGTTGACCCGGACGTGTGCATATTGACCTCAATCAGCTTCGACCACACGCAGGTACTGGGCGATACCCTGGCAAAGATCGCAGCCGAAAAAGCGGGAATCATCAAGCCCGGGTGCACAGTAATCAGTGCCCCGCAGCAACCCGAAGCGCTGGCCGTGATCGCCGCACAATGCAGGTTGTCAGGCTGCAAACTGGTGCTGGCCGGAGAGGATATCAAGTGGAAGCGCCTGAGCGGGGACCTGAAGGGGCAGACGCTTTCAGTCAGGGGCAGGAATGACAGTTATAAACTTCATATCCCGCTGCTGGGCGATCACCAATTGGAAAACGCATGCCTGGCCGTTGCAGCCGCGGAGGCGCTTAGTCAGCAGGGCGCGGGTGTAACCGTCGACAATATAGTGCGTGGGCTGGACAGCGTTAAATGGCCGGCGCGCCTGCAGGTGCTCAGACAATCTCCCCTGCTCATTATAGACGGCGCACACAATACTTATTCCATGAAAGCTATGCTCGAATCTATCAGAAATTATTTCCCTTATAAAAAGCTGCACATCATTTTCGGATCGTCGGCTGACAAGGATATAGACGGCATGGCAGCGGTGCTGGCCGGATTTGCAGGTAGCGTAATTGTCACCAGTTCAGGCCATCCCAGGGCAGCAGCCGCTGAGCAACTGGCCCACATCTTCCGGCAGCGCGGTGTACCGGCGGATATCAGGCCGGAGCCCCGGCAAGCCCTTTCGGCGGCATTGGCCGCCTGCGGTGACGACGACCTCGTGTTGGCCGCCGGGTCACTATTTTTAGCAGCGGAAATAGGGAGGGCGTTTAAGGAGGGCAATTTTAGATAAACTGACCCTGCACTGTATCACGGCGCCGGGAAATAGCGCTGTAAATTAAGCCTGTCGAGAGGTATCGGCCTGTACGGGTAGCATCCTGCCTAGCAGGCGCTGCAACGCCATGATGTGAACACATTGACCCCACTGTGAGAAGAAATGGCAGTTGCAGGACCATTTTCCGTCACTAAATGACAGACTGTGACTATCATTCTCACCACGAAAGTCGGCTGAGAAATTGTGAATGGTCACCCGCTCAGGCTCCTCTGCATAGCGTTTGGCTTTTTCGATCTTGCCGGCGAGACTGGGTTGCATCGGTTACCTCCGTCCAAAGTATATAACGACCGGTATTAAAAGTCTATTTATATTTAAGTGATTTTATACCACATTATATGCCGCTACGGGCCTGCCTGCGCCATTGTCCATTTCTTTCACCATATCGAAGTTTATCTGCTAAAATTGAATATCCAAGGAGTCTATGCAAGACAGACTGTTGTCAATCATCCAGGGGCTCAAGGCAGATTACATCGAGATCCGACTTGATGATAGCCAGTCGAGCCGGCTGGTCTATCGCGGCGAACGCCTGGAAGAGGCGGGGAGGACGGCCAGCACAGGCGGTTGTGTGCGTGCGCTGGTGAAGGGAGGCTGGGGCTTTTCCAGCTTCAATAGCCTGGACAGGCTGGCCGAAAGCGCAGCCATGGCAGTTGAGCAGGCCACACATGTCGGCAAAGGTCACAGCGAGTTCAGCCCTGCCCCGGCGGTTATAGATAAGGTTGAAGCAGAATATAAAAAGAATCCCCTGGAGGTCCCCCTTTCTTCCAAGAAATCGATACTGGATGAATACAACCGCATCATGCTTGAAACTCCGGGTATCCAGACTACCAGCATCGGCTATGGGGATGTCAAAAAAAAGGTCACCTTTGCCAGCTCTGACGGCTCTTATATCGAGCAAAGCCGTATCGACCTGAACCTGCGCCTTTCAGCCATTGCCAGTCGCAACGCCGATGTCCAGCAAGTTGGCCTCAGTATAGGCAGCAAGGGTGATTTCTCCACAGCGGAGGGTCTGCAGGAGAAGGTCAGGGGCATCGCCCAACGGGCCGTTGCCCTGCTCTCCGCCCCCGAAGCCAGGGGAGGCACCTACACTGTAGTCCTTGACCCGGTACTGGCGGGCGTCTTCGTTCATGAGGCATTCGGACATCTTTCCGAGGCGGACCACATCTACGAGAACCCCCAGATGAGGGACTTGATGGTGTTGGGACGCAGATTCGGGGGTCAGCATCTAAATATTGTGGATGGCGCAGCCGTGCCGGGGCTGCGCGGCAGCTACAGATATGACGATGAGGGAACGCCGGCCAGCAAGACCTACCTGATCAAGGAAGGGGTGCTCAACAGCCGGCTTCATTCCCGTGAGACGGCAGCCCGGATGGGGGAGCAACCAACGGGCAACGCCCGCGCTATCAACTACACCTATCCCCCTATAGTGCGCATGACCAATACATATATTGAGCCGGGATCCACCACTTTCGATGACATGATCAGCGGGATCAGGGAAGGTGTTTACGCCAGGGACTGGTATGGCGGCACAACCAGCCTTGAGATGTTCACATTCTCTGCCGGGGAAGCTTACATGATCAGGAACGGGAAGATCGCGGAGATGATCAGGCCTGTAGTTCTCAGCGGCAATGTCTTCACGACACTGCACAACATAGACGCCATCGGCAATGATCTCGATATGAACCAGGGAGGGGGCTGCGGCAAGGCCGGCCAATCGCCACTGCCCGTATCCAACGGCAGCCCGCACATCAGGATCCAGAACTGCCTGGTCGGGGGAAAATGAGTGGAAGAGATACTTGACATCGCCAGCAGGTCCGCAGAACGCGCCGAGGTGTTCCGGGTAACGTCCATCAGGACGCCGGTCCATTTCGAGGCCAACCGACTCAAACAGATCCAGACCAAGGAATCGGTCTCCGTCGCCCTGCGCCTTGTCAAGAACGGCAAAATGGGCTTTGCCCAGGCCAGCGGCAATATACCGCCCGCTGATCTGGTCAACATGGCTCTGGAAACAAGCCAGTTCGGTTTCCCGGCGGACTTCGATTTCCCCCCCCTGCGATCCTTTGTAGACGTTGAGGTGTTCGACCCGCAGGTCGAAAGTATAGGAATCGACAGCATGATCAGCCTCGGCCAGGCCGTAATCGACGCGGTATGTGTCAATACGGCAGGAATCCTCTGTGAGGGCAGCATATCCCGCGGCACGGCCACGTTTGAAATCGCCAGTACCGGCGGCGGGCGCGCATCCTGTAAGCGCACTAATTTCAGTATAAGCATGGATGGTATGCTGGTCAGGGACGGTGACATATTGTACGTCGGTGATATCCGCAGCTCCTGCCGCCCCATCATGGACGCTTCGCCGGTTGCCGGAGAAATTATCAGGCAGCTCGACCTGGCCAGGAGCAACGCCCCCCTGAAGTCCGGAACCATGCCGGTGATATTCACACCTTTCGGTGTGGCCGGCTCGCTGCTGGCTCCCCTCATCTCCGCATTCAACGGCAAGACCGTGTTGGACGGCGCCTCACCTATTAAAGACAAAAAAGATATGGTTATATTTGACAGCAAACTATTTTTATCTGATGACCCCACTATACCCTACCAGCCGGGAAGCACACCATTCGACGACGAGGGAATGCCGGCAAGGCGCAATGCGCTCATCGACCGGGGAAAGGTCGCGCAATTCTATTATGACCTGCACACCGCAGCTCTGTCCGGATCGTCAAGCACAGGCAATGGCAGCCGCAGCGGCGGCATGCCCTCCCCATCGATCCATGCACTCGTGATCGAAGGCGGGAAGATTTCCCAGGCGGACATGGTAAAAGATATGAAAGAAGGGCTGATCATCGAGCAGATGATGGGCGCCGAACAGGGCAATATACTCAATGGGGATTTCAGCGGCAATGTGCTGTTGGGCTATAAGGTGGATAATGGTGAAATAATCGGCAGAATCAAGAACACGATGGTCTCCGGCAACGTCTATCAGTTGCTAAAAGAGATCTCAGCCATCGGCAGCGACTCCCGCTGGATAGCCGGGTACGTGAATACGCCGAGTATCTATTGCCCTGCCATCGCCGTCTCCGCCAAATAAGGAAATGAAAAAACTGGTCAATTTTCACAAGGAACCACGGCCCCGAGCCTGCGACCTGCTGGCAGCGTGGCCGGGCATAGGCAACCTGTCCCTCATCGTGACGCGCTACCTGAGGGAGAAGCTGGCCGCCGAGGAGATCGGGGAGATCGAGCCCTTCACCTTCTTCGACCCTATTGGGGTGATGGTCAAAGACAACATCGTCGAGACACCGCAGTTCCCGGAAGGCAAGTTCTTCTACTGGCACAACACGGCCGGCAAAAAGGACATCCTCTTTTTCATCAGCGACGAGCAACCCTCATATAAAGGATATGACCTCGCCAACTTTATTCTTGATGTAGCCAAGAAATTTAAAGTCCAGCGCGTCTACACTTTTGCAGCGGCCATTGCCAAGATCCACCACACCGAGCAGCCCAGGGTGTGGGGAGTAGCCACGGATACATCACTGGTTGAATTCCTTAAAAAGTTTGACGTAGTGCTGCGCGGCCGCCTGCAAATAGCGGGCTTGAACGGTCTTCTGCTGGGGGTTGCCAAGGAGCGGGCATTGGAAGGCATTTGCTTGCTGGGGGAAGTTCCCTCTTACACTACCCGCATTCCCAATCCCAAGGCTGCATTGGCCGTTTTGACGGTCCTTCTACAGGTGCTGGAAATTGAGATCGATCTGAGCGAACTCGCCAAAATAGCCGAGGAGTCGGACCAACAGATGAAACGTCTGGCGGCACAGGCTATGGGTGAATATATCGACCGCTACACCCGGCCGGTTTGGCCGCCGCCGGAGGATGAGGGTGAATTCGAGGATGAGGAGGAAGAGGAGGAGGAATGAGCGAACCTCAACGTTCCCTGAGCGATATCATCGGGGAAGTACTGTATTCGGGCGGGGATATCAGGTATTTAGACCTGTCCAGGCTGTCTGATCTGAATGATGATGAAATGCCTCAATTCAAGAAAGGCTGGAGCAACGCCACCCTGGAAAGGCGGGAGCTGCTGATATCAAGATTGTGTAGTCTGGGGGAGGATGACGCCAGGCTGGATTTTACACGGATATTTAAATTCTGCCTTAATGATCCTGACACAGGTATTCGCATCAAGGCCCTCGGAGGGCTGGAGCTTGAAGATAAATACAATTTCGCCCTGCCGGTAATCAGGACGCTTAAAACGGATGAATCGCCCGAGGTCAGGAAGGCCGCTGCACGGGTCATGGGGAAATTTGCCCTCCTGGCCGAGCTGGGGGAATTGCCTGTGGCTGTGGGTGACGACATATTCGACGCGCTGCTCAGCATACTCGAAGATCCTTCTGAACCCGTATCCCTGCGAAGGCGGGCGCTTGAATCCATCGCCCCTTTCCGTCAGGAGCCCGTGGCAAATTACATAGAGGATTTCTATTACAGTGAGGACGCTCTGCTCAAAGCCAGCGCAATCTTTGCCATGGGGCGTAATTGCGATCCCCGCTGGTTGGACTTCCTGGTTGAAGAGATGCAGAGCAACAATGAGATGTTCCGCTTCGAAGCGGCCCGGGCCTGCGGTGAGATAGAGGACGAGAATGCCGTCCCCGGCCTGCTGAATCTATTAGACGACGATGACCACGAGGTACAGGAAGCTGCCATCGCAGCCCTGGGTAAAATAGGTGGCCAGGAGGCCAAAAATGCGCTCACCAGGCTGAGAACATCACACGAGAACAGGATCAAGGAGGCGGCGCTGTCCGCACTCACAGAGCTTGAGATTTGCCAGGATCCACTATCTTCGAATTCCTGAAACGACAATCTGTGCTTACAGGGGATAAGGTCAGGCTTCGCCCCCGCCGGCCGGAGGATGCCGCCGCCGAGTACAGGTGGCGTACTGATGAAGAGCTGTGTCGGCTGGACGCTTCAGAACCGCTTGTTCACAGCTACGATGAATTCCTTCAGCGGTATGCTGTGGAGTTGGAGTGTCCCGGGCTCACGTATACACTGGCCATAGATACTCTGGACGGCACCCATATAGGTAGCTGCAGCCTGTTCAATTTTGATTTTGCCGGAAGCACCGCCGAGACCGGTATAATGATTGGCGAAAAGCCATACTGGGGGCGCGGTTACGGGACAGACGCGATGAACACCTTTATCCTTGATATCTTCGAGACATCCGGCCTGCAGAGACTGATGCTGCGCACGCTTGAATGGAACACGCGCGCCCGGGCCTGTTTCGAAAAATGCGGCTTTGTTCCCAGTGTAGATATTGTACGGGGAGTACACACCTTCATAATTATGCAGTTGGAGCGCGGGCCTGCGCCGGTAAAAGGTCAGTGAACAGCTATGGGAGAGGCATCGGTTATAACCTTGCGTGACCGGCTCAATTTACGGCGCAGCCTCAGGGGCAGGGAGAAAAGCCCGCTGTGGGCAATCCCGTCGTAAGAACGCAGCTTAGCGCTTACCCTGGCTGATATCCTGCTGTTGATCTCCCTGGGTGAAAGGCGCGCCGGGTCAAGCGAGTCTGATGCCGTATGAAACCCCCACATATCCACAAAGGACGGCACATAGACCTGGTATGGGCGTACGATCTTAAAAATGCTTTTCAGGGTGCCGTTGATGGCAACGAAATTATGCAGGTTGATCCAGCCGGACTGGCCGGACTGCACTACCATGATGCCTCCCGGCTTCAGTCTGTCCCTGACCAGTTGGTAAAATTCCTGCGTATAGAGCAGGCGGGCCGGGCCGTCCTCCACCGGGTCCGCCAGGTCGATAATTGCGACATCAAAACGCTCCCTTGTTTCAGCGACATATTTCCTGGCATCTTCGTGGCGGACCTCTGCCCTTTTATCATTGAAAGCTCCCCGGTGAAAAGTGGGCAGGTGTTCCCGGCATAACCGAACCACCTCCTCATCTATATCCACCATCACCACCTTGCGAACCGTCCTGTGCATCAGCACGTCACGCAGGGTGGCCCCCTCGCCGCCGCCGGCAATGAACACGTGTTCCGGGTGGGGATGCGCCAGCATAGCCGGGTGAACCAGGGATTCGTGGTAGATGAATTCGTCCTTCTCTCCCGACTGGATCTTTCCATCAAGTACCAGGCAGATGCCGAACGTATGGGTCTGGGCTATCTGGGCGTGCTGGAAGCGCGTCGTCGTGTCGTGCAGCACCCTCCGTACCCCATGGATCTGCAATAGTTCATCGGACAACTCGTCGATGAGCCACCTGCTTTGGTCAAAATAATCCGGCCTTGCCATCTACTGTCCTGCGACCAACGGGATCTCAATCAGGACGCCCCGCTTTAACTCGATGTACGACGTAGATTTGGCTTTCAGCTTCTCCGCCATCGGCTTTACGGCCTTTGACGGCTCGATGACCTCCCCGCAGGTAAAAACATCCACAGCGGCAAAACTGTATTCCGGCCATGTATGTATGGAGATATGTGACTCCGCTATGATAACGATGCCGCTTATCCCCTGCGGCGAGAACCGGTGGAAGGAATCCTTAATTACGGTTGCCCCAACCAACCCGGCCACTTCGGCCAGCGCCTCCCTCAGATAATCCATATCATTCAGCAGTCCGGCGTCGCAGTCTTTCAGTTCCAACAATAAGTGTTTCCCCAGCGCAGTCAAGTGTCTTTCCTCCTCGGAACGGCATTACATAAATATCCGAATGGCTATATTTTTCTCTAAACAGAACGTAATTTTATATTTTATGTTGACTAATTTCAAGAAATATCGTAAGCTACCTATTGACAAAGTCTATATGACCTTGTAAAATGCGTTCAAATTCATCAATTAAGGAGGCGTATGCCGTGAGGAGAATTTTTGGAACCCTCGTTGCACTCGTAGTGGCTTTATCTTTAGTTTTGATACCGGCCGCTGTCTCAGCCGACCTAGGCAAATGCACGGGTTGGGACAAAGTTAAATGGGAAAATAACCAGAATTCCTGGAAGCTATACCTCCAGCACTGGGGAAGGACGCCGACAAGCGCCATGTCCAGACTTGCTGGTTTGTGCGGCCCGGATAAGCTTTGTCAGGGCGTGTGCAACACATCTCAATGCCCGAAGGCCACGGGCTGCGACATCAACCAGTGCCTGGGTGGCTGCAGCAACTGCAACACACAGGCAGGAACTCTTGGATCTGCGTGTGACGATTCCAAGAGATGCCTGAACCCCGAGACCAAGCCTACATCTCTACCCCTTGATGACTGCCCGCTTAACTGCCCGGCCAACCCCTCCACTGCCGGCCTCGGCACTTCCAAGTGCTCCGGCTGCTGGGGCAAGAGCCTGTCCTTTGCCAATAAGAGCTGGGGCGCTGCCGATATCGGCACCAGGGCTAACATCAACAACAGCCACATGAACCACAGGGGCACATCCTCCGTCGGTGGCGGTGACTGGGGCGTCACCGCGTGCCCGCATCCTGAGTGTGTATCTCTCACCTGGTGCCTGCAGAACAACCTGCTGGCCAAGTGCAAGGCTTGCAGCAGCGGCGCCAAGTAAGCTAACCAACGAGGTAACTTGAAAAATAAATAAGCGCTGCCTTTATCGGCAGCGCTTATTTATTTTATGCCGGTTCGCAGGATGACTTCATGGATACAGAAGAAAAACTGGTAACCGTTTACAAGGCCTGCGGGCAACCGGAGGCTGAAATAGTGAGGGGCAGGCTTGAAATAGAAGGCATACTTGCCCTGTTGAAATACGAAAGCATCGGCAGCGTGTACGGCCTGACGGTGGATGGGCTGGGGCAGTTAGAGGTGCAGGTGCCGGCCAGGTGGGCCGGCCGGGCACGGGAGATTATCGGGTCAATCGGCGATGCAATCGAAGACTAAGAGACCTTCTATTTCAGACCAAGAGCAGCATTGAGGGCCTTATAGTCGAACCTGCTGTCGAGCAAAGCCGTCATGGCCTGCAGCTTCTGTAGATGCTGGAAGCCAGCGCCGGTCAGCGATCGTTCAATCCCGCCGACGATTTCATTGATATCTTTAGCAGCCACTATGACCGGCACCTTCTTGTCCTCGGCCTTGATCATGACCGAAGTTGAAGGCCGGCTGCCGCTCACCACCAGGCACCGGGTCGAAGTCTCCAGCGCCGCAAGCTGCATATCGGCCCTCTCACACCTGGTAACCACGGCCTTGTTGCGCAACCTGCTGTAGTAATCCCTGGCCGAATCCGGGGACATGGCGCCCAGCATAACGTTCTCCACAAGCTCACCCGCCTTGTCCTTAAAAGCGATGATCTCCCCGTCCACCGCGCTGGCGATCTCCCCCACTGTCACCCCCAGCAATACCCTCGATTCAGGCAGGACCCCCAGCACTGCAATGCCCTTCTCTTTAAAATAGGCCGCGCACTCCTCCTGCACCATATTTATCTTCGAAGATGGTACCCGGTTCAAAACGACGCCCACCAGCCTGCTGCCCAGCTTCTCGGCCGCCTGCAGGATATCCGGCTCCCGGTAGTCCGAGCACCAGCAGATCAGCAATACGACCCGGGCATCAAGCTTCTCAGCTATAGTATACGCGGCCAGCGTCGAGACCTGGTCATGCTTGAAGCTCCCCGGGCTTTCAATTATCAGGACATCTTTATCTGCACCGGCTTTATCACAGGCCGTCTTCAATCTGCTGGAGAAATTCTCTGCATCCTCTGAGAGGCAGCGCCACAGCTCCTCCTGCTTGATATGGATAGGGCAGAGCTGTTCCCTGTTCTCACCCAATTCAAGAGCCTCCCCCATAAAGGCCGCGTCCAGGCATTGGTCTTCAGCGCCCCCCGCAGTTACGTGGATCGGCTTGATATAGCCGATTTTTTTTCCTGAATTGGCCAGCTTTTTACCTATGCCGGCGCACAATGCCGTTTTCCCGCCAGGGTCGTAAGCAGCGATAAGTAAATTAGTCATGGTGCCTCCTGAATTATAGCCGGGCGATATTATACCACTCTTTACTTCCCGGCTGCATCGGAATATAATGTTCTGTAAAGATACTGAAAAAGCTGAGAGTTATCACGGCTCTCAGTTTTTTAATATCCGGCATGCTGGGAGGTAACACCCATGATACTAAAAAAGTTTGATATCACCCGCGATGGCCTCGAAAAGCTGAAGGCCGAGTATGATCAGCTTACTTCTGCACGCCGCCAGGAGGTGGCCGACAAGATCAAGAGGGCGCGTGAGATGGGGGGCACGGAGAACAACGCCGAATATGAAGATGCCAAAAACGAGCAGGCGTTTATCGAGGGCCGTATAAGCTCTCTGGAGAACATCATCCTCAACGCCCGCATCATCGAGGCCCCGCACCAGCCGGGCGTGGTGGAGCTTGGTGACATAGTGCTTATCCAGAACCAGGACGGCAAGACCGACCGCTACACGATCGTGGGAACCGCCGAGGCCAGCCCGGTAGACGGCAAGATATCCTGCGAATCGCCGGTGGGCAAGGCGCTGCTGGGCAAGAAAAAGGGTGCTAAGGTGGAGGTGCGAACGCCGGCGGGTCTAATGAAATTGCAGATCATCGAAGTAAGCTGAGAACATGGCCGGGCAGGAACGCATTGAGCAACCGCGCCTGGAAAAACTGTCCAGGCTGATAGACCGCGGGATCAAACCTTACCCGCACAAATTCCAGAGGTCCCACAACACCAGGGAAGCCACACTCCTTTTTCTGGAAAAAGTTAAAACCGACCCTTTAGCCACCCTGTCCGACGTCAGCTTGGCCGGGCGCATCACCGCTGCCAGGTTCATGGGTAAAGCGGCTTTTTTCGACATCCGTGACGGCTCAGGCAAAATCCAGGTTTTCTTCCGCCGCGACTCACTGGGAGAGGATAAATATGCACTGCTACATGAACTCGACCTTGGAGACTTCCTGGGCGCATCGGGCCGCTTATTTAAGACCCGCAGCGGTGAAGTAACCCTCGAGGCCGCCGACTATACCATGCTGGCCAAGGCTCTGCGGCCCCTGCCGGAGAAATGGCACGGCCTCGTGGACGTGGAAAAAAGATACCGCCAGCGATACCTTGACCTGATAGCCAATGAGGAAGTCAGGGAGCTTTTCATCAGGAGAAGCCGGGTCATCAGCGCCATACGCAACTTCATGCATGCAAGGGGATTTATCGAGGTTGAGACCCCTATACTTCAGCCGATGTACGGCGGGGCGCTGGCCAAGCCCTTTATAACACACCACCACGCCCTCGGCCAGGACCTTTATCCACGCATTGCGCTGGAGCTTTACCTCAAAAGGCTGCTGATAGGCGGCTTCGACAAGGTATATGAGATCGGTCGCGTGTTCCGTAACGAGGGCATCTCCACCAAGCACAACCCGGAGTTCACCATGATGGAAAGCTACGAGGCATACGCCGATTATAACGACGTAATGGAGATGACGGAGCAACTGGTATACAGTGTGGCCGGTGAGATACTGGGCAGCACGCAAATCAGCTTTGCCGGTGAGGTCATCAGCCTGGACCCGCCGTGGAGACGGCTTCCCCTGAGGCAGGCGCTGGTGGATAAATGCGGCATTGATTTCATGCAGTACCCGGACGCCGACAGCCTTCGCGCCCGCATGAAGGAGATGGGATTGCAGGTCGATCCTTTCAAGGACAGGGGCAGGCTCATCGATGAACTGCTCTCGACTTACGTTGAACCCGACCTTCGCCAGCCCACGTTCATCATCGACTACCCTGTCGATATGTCACCTCTTGCCAAGCTCCACCGCCAGATCCCGGACCTGGTGGAAAGGTTCGAGGCATTCATCTGCGGCATGGAGGTGGCAAACGCATTTTCCGAGCTCAACGATCCGCGTGAGCAGCGCGAGCGGTTCAACCGGCAGCGCGAGATGCACGCAGCCGAAATAGAGCGCTCTAAAGCGGCGGGGGAACTGCCCGAAACCGATATGATCGATGATGATTTTATAACCGCGATGGAGCACGGCATGCCGCCTGCCGGAGGCCTGGGCGTGGGTATAGACAGGCTGATCATGCTGCTCAGCGACAAACAGTCTATACGTGAGGTCATACTCTTCCCGCAGCTTAAGCATAAGCAGGGGAGGGAAGACGAGTGATCGACATCAAATTGATTCGTGACAATCCCGAAGTTGTCTACCAGGCGATGGAAAAGCGTGGAGAAGGACATGCGGAGGTCGACGAAATCATAGAATTGGATGGCTCTTATCGCCTGTTGCTCAAAGAGGCCGAAGCCTTGCGCGCCCGGCGCAACGACGTCAGCAAGCAGATCAGCCGCATGAAAGATAAGCCGGCCGGCCTGATATCTGAGATGCGGCAGGTCGGCGACCGCATCACTCAAATCGAGACCGAGGCAGGCCTGCTTTCGGCCAGGCTGGAGGACGGGCTGCTGCGCCTCCCCAACCTGCCATCGGCCGGCGTACCGCCGGGCCATGGTGCGGAAGATAATGTAGAGGTAAGGTCCTGGGGCCGGCCCCGTGAATTCGCATTTACGCCTCTTCCCCACTGGGAGCTGGCCGAAAAGCTGGGTATCATCGACTTCCAGCGCGGGGTCAAGCTTTCGGGCACCAGGTTTTACGTATTGTGCGGGCAGGGTGCGCAATTGCAGCGGGCGCTGATCAATTTCATGCTCGACCTGCACGTTAATGCTCACGGCTATACAGAGATATTCCCACCCTTCATGGTCAAGAAAGAGAGCCTGGTTGGCTCCGGCAACCTGCCCAAGTTCGCCGATAACCTTTATCACGACGCTGATGAGGATTACTGGTTCGTTCCCACGGCGGAAGTCCCCTTGACCAACCTGCACCGTGACGAGATATTGGCGCCCGGCACATTGCCCTTATATTATGTCGCACACACATCATGTTTCCGCCGCGAGAAGATGGCGGCGGGCAAGGACACGCGCGGCATCAAGCGCGGTCACCAGTTTGAGAAAGTGGAGATGTACAAGTTCGTTGATCCTGCTGCATCCGATGAAGAGCTCAACAAGCTGACGGACGATGCCGAAGACATCTGCCGCAGGCTGGAGCTGCCCCACCGTGTGATACAGCTATGCGCGGGCGACCTGGGCTTTGCAGCCGTAAAGACATTCGATATCGAGATGTGGGCGCCGGGATGCCGGGAGTGGCTTGAAGTGAGCTCCTGCAGTAACTGCGGCGATTTCCAGGCGCGCCGTGCCAATATACGCTACCGGCCTGATACCGAGGCTAAGCCACGCCTGGTGCATACATTGAACGGCTCTGGACTGGCATTGCCGCGCGTGATGATTGCCATAATGGAAAACTACCAGCAGGAAGACGGCAGCATCAGCGTGCCCGCTGTGCTGCGGCCATACATGAATGCAGATATAATCAGGTAGCCGGCTGCATCCGCGCGTTACCTCGTGATTCTCCTGCCCCGCCTGCTTTTTCCAGCATGCAAACCGCCTGCATGTACTGGCACCTTGACATTGCCTTCAAATTCAATTTAACTATATGTATAATTAAAGAAACACTTTAGGCAATATCCTGATAAATGATGGCAGAAGGTGAACCACAGACCGGCCCCAGGTTCTGCCGCCAGTGCGGCGGCGTAGTACCCGAGGGCACCGCCATCTGCCCGCGTTGCGGCCAGAAGTGGTTCATGGACCGTGTGGAGCAGCAGGGGGTGGACCTCTGGCAGAAGATCATCGAGAAGAGGGCGGCAGCGGGATTAGGAGAAGCCGGCCCCGCTCAGGAAGATAAACAGTATCGCTGCCCCAACTGCATGGCGGTGCTCAAAAGTCCCTCTCCCACATGCCCCCATTGCGGGAAAAGCACGGCCAAAGCCAGGATCGTGCCACCCGGGCAGGAGGAGGAGGCATCGCTTGAAGAGACTGCTCAGGCCTTGAACCTGCCCCCAGCGGCTAAAGGACTGGCCTCCATCAAGGGCGCTTCCCAGCGGGCCAAGAGGCAGGGCGGCAGACGCCGTCTCAAGACCCTCGATATTATCATCATCGTTGTCATCGTAGTTATCCTGGCAGGCATCGGTTTTCTCTTAGCCGGGCGATACGGGATTCTGCAGTCAAAGCTGACCTCCTTCAACCCGCCCGGGCAACAGGAATCCCCGCCGCCTGTAACTGCCGAGCCTGAGGTATCCAATATAGCCATATCAGATATAACCGCGGATGGAGCTGCCATTGCCTGGACGACTGCCGAACCTGTTTGGGGCAAGGTCATGTACGGCAAAACGGAATCCTACGGCGATTCAGCCGCTGCGGTTCTCCAGGGCAATGCCCAGAAGGTCATGCTCAGTGGCCTTGAGCCTGCCACGACCTACCATTTCATTGTGGCGGCAACGGACGGCAAGTACAATGAACTGTACCGCAGCAATGACCATATGTTTGATACCGGACCCCGGCAGAACACCACGCCGCCTGCCGTGACTGCATTCAAGGTTATCCCCACTGACGGAAGCGCCATTATAAGCTGGACCACCGACAATCCATCCAGCAGCCAGGTGTTTTACGGTGCGGATACGTCCTGTCCGAATTTCACCGTAGCAAATACCATGCTTGTCACGGACCACTCGGTGCGCATCATCGGCCTCGAGGCCAATACCAGCTATTATTACCGCATCAAGTCCGTGGATGCCGATGGAAACGTAGCCACGATGGACCCCCCCAACATATTTACGACACTGGTTTCGGTGCCCACAGGGCCACGCATTGGTGACAGGGCGCCGGATTTCACACTCCCCATCTTCCAGACACAGGATACCATCTCACTGCGCACTTACAGGGGGCAGAAGGTTCTGCTCACCTTTTGGGCCATTTACTGCCCCGAGTGTGATCGCGAACTGGCCCTGCTGCAGTCGATCCAGAACAAAAACATTCCCGGTGTCAAGATCATAGCCGTCTTCATGGAGAGCAAGCTTGATGACATAGACAAGACCATCACCAAGTATAAGGCAGAGAGCGGTGATCTTACTGTGCCGGTGGTGGTCGACATGTATAAGACAACAGCCCACCTTTACAATGTTGAGAAAGCGCCCTACACGGTGTTCATCGATGGTGATATGATCATCAGAGATATTGAACGGGGTAATTTCAATCTGGACCAGGTCGAGAGGACATTGAACAGTTTATAGCCCCATGCCACTGAAACCCTTGACAGCCGATTCGTCCCGTTGTAGTGTAGATTTTTAGGAAGATACGACTTTGGACAGCCAGTTTAGATGTAAATGCGGCAAGCCGATGGCCTACTCCAATGAGCCTTGCAAAGACTGCGGCAGCCTCGGCCCGCACAGCTATGCCGGCAAGGCCGGCCCGCCGGCTATAACCACGCAGGGACCGCCACAGCAAAGGCGCCCTGATAATATCCCCGTAGACAGGGGTGAAAGGCAGCCTCCTGCTGCAGCAGGGCGTGAGAGCCCGGCCGGTTTCGAGCCGGTGGATATGGCTGATGTTGAGCCCCGCAGGGGGCGCGGCCACCGCGGGGATGATGACGCGAGGTTTCCCGTCGGCATCAGCCGCAGGGCCGAGATACTGGATCATATAGATGATATGGACAGGGCGGACAGGAAAGAGCCGGCTAAACGGCAGAAGAAAGCCAGGGAAGGGGCGTCTGACGGGGATTGGGATACGGGTGAAAGGTCGGCCAGGGAAAGGCACTTCGAATCCTTCCTCGACGAGGGAGAAAAGGAGGAGAAGCCGCGTAAAGGCAAGGCCGGAGGTATTGCAACCACGATTATCAGCATCATATTGATCGTAGCGCTGGTACTCGGCGCCCTCTATGTCTACAACAACTTTGATGACCTGACCAAGTGGCTGATGATACCCACCACTCCCGAGACGGTCACACCCACGGAGCAGCCCGAGGCGCCGGCCGATTCCGGCCAGAACCCCTTTGCCGGCCTGCTGGCAGTGTTCGGGTGGGGAAAAGCCCCGGCTGTGCCGGCCGACAACGCCAGCGAGCCGGCAGCATCTTCCAACCAGACAGCGCCGGCGACACCTGCAACACCGGCTGCTCCTTCAGATACAACTAAACCTGTTATAACACAGATTAATGTCAAGTCCATCACCGACCACAGCGCCATGGTAACTTGGCAAACGGATGAGTGGTGCACGTGCAGAGTACGTTACAGGCCTGCAGTTGGTGAGCCTATTGTTCACAACGAGACAATGCCTGCCAAGCAATACCACCAGGCAGACCTCACCAACCTTGAGAGCGGCAATGTATATTATGTAACCGTAATATGCATTGATGCTGCAGGCAATGAAGGTAGTGCGAATTATGATAAAAAATTGGAGACATCATCATCCGCCGCCGACACCATCGCCCCGCAGCTTGTCGGTCAGCCATCCGTATCGGTGGATGATATGACTGCTACTATTTCCTGGAAAACAAACGAGAAGGCCAGGTCGCAGGTTAAATACAGCCTGGGCACCGGCTACGAGTTCCCATCCGCTTTTACCAATGACTTTAGCTTCTCCCACAGCGTTTTCCTGACCGGGCTTTCGCCCGACACGGCCTACCATTACCAGCTCATATCGAGGGACGCTTCCGGCAACGTTATGACCGTAAGTGACTTCGACTTCCGGACCGAGCCCGAGACGGGAGCTGCGCCCTACATGGGCAGCAGGGCCCCCAATTTCACCCTGAAAAACCTGCAAGGGGAGACCATCTCTCTCAGCCAGTTCCGCGGCAAGAAGGTCATCCTCAATTTCTGGGCCAGCTGGTGCACACCCTGCAAGATCGAGCTGCCTCACTTCCAGACAGTCTGGAATAAATACAATCCGGGCGCCGACTTCGTCATCTTAACCGTGGCCGGCAGCCAGTCGGAGGAGCCTGTCATCCAGTCCTTCATCGCCAACGGCAACTACACTTTCCTTGTTTGCCTCGACCCGGGCGAAGATGCTTTTAATAAGTATGAGCTCACCAGCATACCGAAGACCTACTTTATCGATAAAGACGGCGTGATCCGCAGGATCCAGCAGGGCATGTTCACCGGCCCCGGCGAGATCGAGTTCATGCTCAATTCATACTGATCTCCACCAGAAACGCGAGTCCGCAGGTATTTATGCCGGGCAACCATCTTCAAATTGATGCCGCTCACGATGTAATAAACTTGACACAGAAGGTATCTTGTCTTACCGTTAATATAACATTGAATGTAGCTTAATATGGATATCAGTTAATGCCCAGCACGGTAATCTGCCAGAGGTGTCACGAGATCAATGAACCCAGCGCTACCGTCTGCCAGAAATGTGGCGCAAGGTTCTGCCCGCATTGCCACCTGTTAATCGAATCTCCCGATGCGTCCATCTGCCCTCACTGCGGCAAGAAAGATGGTTCGTTCCGGCCCGGCAAGTACTCTGCCGGAAGCTTTACGGCTTCGGCAGTGGCTCCGGGCGCCATGCCGGCCAGCAGGTATGTCTGTCCGAGCTGCGGTAACAGGATAGACTCTTCACTGGGCAAGTGCCCCTATTGCGGACAGCTGGGAAACCGCTTCACCGCGATGCCGACGCAAGGCCACGGCGTGATGAAGCCCGCACAGGGCGACCACATCCCGACGTTCACAGCCCCTCCGCCTGCTGAACAGGGTCCCACCACACAGAAAGTCTGCTCCAAGTGCGGCAGGGTCATCCCGCCCGGGTCCAGCCTGTGCCCTGTGCATGGCAAATTCGGGGGCGGCAATACTTTGAGAAATTTTACTACTCCCGTCAGGGACAAGACCTTCGAAGGCGAAGTATACAGGAGGATGGAGGAGAGGAAGGCAGGGCCTGCCGGACAGGTCCGCTCCAGCGTCAGGCAAACAGCGCCCGAGGATATATATCCGCAGATGGCACAGGCGCCCGCCATGCCGGAAGCGCCTCCCTCGGCCGCCGGGGAGCGAACGTGCCCGAACTGCGGTAATGCTGTGCCCGACCGCAGCAAGGTCTGCCCCACCTGCGGCAACAACCGCCTCCCTCCCGAGAGGAGCAAACCCTTTATCAAGGCCGAGGACCGTTACAGGGCCGCGGAGGCCACAGTGCAGGCATATGCTGCCTACCCACCGCAGTATCCACAACAGTATCCACAACCATATCCACCACAGGATAACCCGTACTACGGGCAGCCGGCGGTACAGCCATATGAAATGGCCTACCAGGCGCCGGCGCCCGGATTTGTGCAGGAGATCTACCGCGAGAAGAAGCGGGGAAAGGAGAAGATGCCCCGCGAGCGCGAAGAAAGGATGGCAAAGCCCGGGCAGAGGTCTTCCCCGATACCCATACTGCTGGCGCTTATTGCCCTGGCCGGGGTAATCGTCATCGGCATAGTCTTCCTGATGGACCAGCTCAAGACGCCTGCGCCGGTGGTGATGCCTTCTTCCACGATCACAACACCTTCCGGCTCAACCACGGGGCCCGCGATCTCGGACATACAATATTCCAATATCACCCGTACGGGCGCCACCGTGACCTGGAAAACCGACAAGAAGTCCAACAGCATCGTCATCTACTGCATAGACGGCGGCACCCTGTGCGAAAACGCCAGGGACGACGCGCTGGTCACCGATCACAGCGTCAACCTGACCGATCTTGGGCAGGGCAAAGGCTACCATATTACGGTGAAATCGAGCCTGGGCAACGACCCCGATTCACCCGACTCCAGCCTGGAGGCGACGGCGGTACTGACGACTTCCGATGTACGGGACACCACGCCGCCTGTGATCAGCGCAGTGAATGTCACCAATATCTCCAGTTCGGGATCAGCGGAGATAACCTGGAAGACGGACGAGCCGGCCACCAGCCAGGTGAGCTACGGGACGTCCGCCGGCTACGGCACCCTGCAGCCGTCGCAGACCGATACCACGCCGGCAACCTTCCATGACGTGATCCTCAACGGGCTGCCCTCTCAAATGACCATCCATTATAAGGTAGTGTCAAGGGACGCCGACGGCAACGAGCGGTCATCGCCGGATGCCACCTTTGCGACGCCTGCTCCGGCCGGGTCATCGATTGGAAATTCAGCGCCCGATTTCACGCTGCGCTGCGCCGATGGTAGCCAGGTTACGCTCAGCGCCCTGCAGGGCAAGAAAGTCATCATCAACTTCTGGAATTTAAATTGTCATTACTGCATGGAGGAGATGCACGATTTTCAGACCGTGCGTGAGAACCATACCGATAGCAATGTGGCCATGCTGATGATCAACAGCGCCGCCGGCGGGTTCGGCGCTAACCCCGATGTATACGTGGGCGATGCCCTCACACAAGGTGGCTACACTTTCACGGTGCCGTTGGACGATTCAGGCATCGTTGCCATGGCCTATGACGTAATGAGCGGCATACCCGTGACTTTTTTCATAGACTCCAGCGGTATTATCAGGGCCAAGCAGGATGGCAAATTCGCCGATGCCGCTGCTATAGAGAGCAGGCTCAGTTCCTATTAGCTCCCGCTGGCCCGGGTGAATCTCAAGTTTACCGCTGATCTGAACAGCTCCAACAGATTAAAAAAACCCTTAGCCGTGACTTGCCTCCACGCAAGACATTAAATATACTAATGTGTCCCGCGGAGGGGTGACCGAGTGGACGATGGTGACGGTCTTGAAAACCGTTTTAGCTTCGTGCTAACGCGGGTTCGAATCCCGCCCCCTCCGCCACCCTTTTCACACCGGGTCCAGCCAGCTATTTCTGACTGATCTCTATCATCTCTTTGCGCAGCTTCTCAACATCAACGCTCTTTAATGAAAAGCCAAGCAACATCAGCAGCAGGCCGAAGATCACCAGGTAGACGGCTATGATGACGACCAGCAGCACAGTGCCCGCCACGACGTTGGCCAGGATCAGTCCACCCAGCAGAACGGAGATGATGCCGTTAATCAGGATCATCCAGGCGCCCGGCAGATATTTCCACTCGGCGATGGAGAACACCAGTTCCAGTATGCCCGTAAGCAACGCCCAGAAAGCAATGAAGTAAACGATTACGGCGCCTGCCAGCAGCGGTGCGGCCAGTATGGCAACGCCCGCCAGTATGCCGATAATACCCTCAGCGATCAGCCAGGCGCGGTTCCTGTGGGGCGGCCTGTTGATAATGCCCACCACCAGAGCAAATATACCGTCCACCAGGGCATAGACGCCTATAAACAGTACAAGCAGTTCAGCGGCCGTCAGAGGGTCCATGACCAGCATGATGATGCCCAGGGCAAGGGCGAGAAGACCGCGCAGAGAGATCAGCCACCATCTCTTGACCATTGTCTCCAGCATTTCAACCTCCTGTAAATCGACTTCTGTGAAATTGCTTCGTCACTTCGTTCCTCGCAATGACATTTTCCACGTGATATTTACGGCATTGCCAGCCTGACCTGCGACATCTATAATTGTGTATCCGGTCATCATATTATGGACAACAAATTTATCAAGATAGCCGTCATACTGGTCATTGCCACCTTCATCCTTGTATCACTGGTCTTTGCAGTTATAGTGCTGGCTTTAAGAGGCCCGTCATGGCTGGGCAAATAAACAGCATTAACCCCGGCTTTTCTTGATCTTATCCATCTCCTTCTGTACCTGCCTCTGCTCCCAATCGCCTCCCTCCCTGGGAAAAACAAACACGCCGAAGAAGTGAAAGATCAAGGCGATGCCCCAACCACCCATCACCCAGAGGAACCACGGATACCCGGCCCCGCTGACAAAGTACCACAGCAGCACCAGCACCGCGTTTACCACGATATAACTGAAAAGATTGCTGAAAAAACCCTTTTTAGCTGCAACACGGCGCTGAGCCAGTTTGCGGATCTCCTCGTCGCTCATCTGTGTAGACATATCTAAACCTCCCCACAAATTCGCCAGGCCGAATTATAGCACAGACATCGGCCCGATCCAGTCGCCTTTGAACTTCAGCCGCGCTCGAGAAATTCCCCGTATGCCACCATGGAGTTAAGCACCATGGCGGCCTCGTCGGGCATGCTGTAGCAGATCATGTTCTCCTTCGCAATGGAGCGTATTATATCCATATCGAGAGCGCGCTCTCCGCGCGGGGTCGGCAGCTCCGCCGCTATGATGACGGGCTTATCGTATTTCTCGGATATGGCCCTCATCTCGCGGAAGGACTTGATATATGATTCCACGACAAACTCGAAAAACTTCTTTTTCTCGTCCTCGTTGGTCGGCAGAGCCACCCTGGCGAAGTGTGGGAAGGGCACACCCAGAGCCAGAACGCTGTCGGTTTCTTCGCACCTGGCCAGTATATCCACCACCCTGGTGATGTTGTCGGCCGACCCGGCCACCAGGTCCACGGGATTGTTGCGGCTCCACCACCCGGGCAGAAACGAGTCCATCTCCTTTATTACGTCCGCTGGCAGCTTGATCACGTCCAGGCCCAGCCTGGCGCAGGCGTCTGCGGCCAGTACACCCCATCCTCCTCCCAATGTGGCGATGCCTACCCTGCGCCCACGGGGTATGGGATGGCAGAGAAAGCCGTAGCCCAGGTTCATCAGCTCCTGCAGGTTGTTGGCCCTGACTATGCCGGCCTGCCGGCTGATGCCGTTGAATACCTCGGCGGAGCCGGAGAGGGCGGCGGTATGCGACCTGGCTGCCGAGGCGCCTGCCTCGGTCTCCCCGACCTTGATCATGACGATGGGTTTTTTCAGGCTGGTACTTTTAGCTATCTCGAAAAACCTGCGACCATCCTTGAAACCCTCGATATAGCTGAGGATCACTTTGGTATGTTCGTCGCCCGCCAGGTATTCCAGGAAGTCCTCGGCCTGCAGGTCCGCCTCGTTGCCGATGCTGATCAAACGGCTGCATCCGAATTCTATAGACATGGCCCGGCGCGCTATCGTCAGTCCAACGTTGCCGCTCTGGGAGACGACCGCCATCTGCCCGTCCGGCGGGAAGATGGGCGGCATCTGCGCGTAGAGTTTGGCCGACGGGCTGAGTATGCCGAAGCAATTGGGACCGACCAGCCTGAGGCCGCCCTGCCTGGCCAAGCGCACGATCTCCTCCTGCACAGCCGCCCCGTCCCGGCTGACCTCGGCGAAACCCGCGGTCACCACAACGCCTGCCTTTATACCCTTAACGACACATTCTTTTATGGTTTCAACCATCTGGACCGGGGGGACCACGATGATGGCGAGGTCCGGCACCTCCGGTATCTCCTCGATGCTGCTGTAAACCTTCAGGCCCAGCACCTCCCCTCCCTTGGGATTGACGGGATATATCTTGCCCTGGAATCCACCGGTAACGATATTGGCCAAGATGCGGAAGCCCCACTTCTTGGTGTCGGTGGATGCCCCCAGGAAAGCAAGCGAACGCGGTGCGAAGAATTTGTTGAACTCAGTCATGAATAGCCAGTCCTTTCTGAAAAATAGCGGCGGTGGATGGTGGTCACATAAAACAGCAGATATTATAACGCCGCAAGTCCGATTGAAACAAGCTGACCAGCCCGCGCAGGCACAGTGCCGCGCAGATTAAACTGCTATAATAAGCCCGGGCACACGAGGGGAAGGAGGATCGGCATGGAGATATGGAAAAAGCTGCTCAACCGCATGATGCGGGCTACCAGGCTGGATTCCGGCTTCTACGAGGAGATGGAGACCGAGGAGGACGCCCTGGCCCACGCCATCATGGTGGCCATTATAGCCAGCGCCGCCACGGGCATAGGTTTGGGCCTGGCCGCCCTGATAGGCGGGGCGGGCGCAATCTGGTTCCTCTGGGGCCTGCTGAGCGGGTTCCTGGCTTCAATGGTCGGATGGTATGCCTGGGTTCTGATCACCTTCTTCTCCGGCACAACCTTCCTGCGCGGGCCTGAGAAGGCCAGCATGGCCGAGCTGACCCGCACACTGGGCCTGGCCAACTCGCCGGGAGTCCTGCGTATCCTGTCTTTTATCCCCATGATCGGATGGCTGATCATGCTGCTGTCCGGCATCTGGACACTGGCATCCGGCGTGATCGCCGTCAAACAGACGCTTGATTTCGACACGGGCAAAGCCACAGCCACGTGTATCCTCGGCTGGCTGGTATATATGGGCGTGCTCTTGCTCCTGTATATCTGGCTGCCCTCACCGTACAAAATGCTGCGCTTTTGACCCCCGTTTTCCAGGAAGCTGTGGAAACCCGGATAAAAGGATGACCCTTGTTAAACACACTCATTACGAAGCATAAAAAGGGCATGCTCTATCCTCTTACGGTCGTCGTGCCCACGACCTATGCCTACCTTTCACTGCGCCGGCAGATGGCGAAGGACAGGGGGCTGATCAACGTCCGCTTTATGGTGCTGCCGCGCCTGGCCGAGTACCTGGGCGCGCCGATACTGGCTGCGCAGGGCAGATCTCCGCTCACGCCGTTGATCCAACTGGCGGCAGTCAGGCATTTTGCGCGCGATATGTCGGCCAGGCCTCCCCTGGGCGCCGTGTCCAATCACCCGCAGTTCCACCTTTACCTGCGGCAGACTTTCAGTGAGCTGAATAGACTGTCTGAGGACAGTTTGCACAGCCTGGAGACTTCCTCCGAACTGACCCGCCAGGTCGTAGAATGGTACAGGAAATACAAAGACCGCCTGAAGGAATTTTATTCGCGCGAGGATCTCTTCCGGGCTGCGGCCACAGCGATAAAGCAGGGAAAGGCAGGAGGCGCCCTGCGCGACCTGGGATTCATCATATTCTACGGCATACCTCGTTTCACGCTCTCCGAGAGGGACCTCATCTCAGCCCTGGCTCAGGCCGGGTTGTGCCAGATCATTCTTCCGCTTACAGGGGAGGCGACGGCCGATAAGTCAGCAATACAGGAAGCCGAGAAGCTACGGCGATGCGGGGTTTCGGTTATAACCCGCCCATCCTTCGATGGCGGGAGCACGGTCGCCGGCCACCTGCTGGTGTCTCCCAGCGCAACCGAGGAAGTGCGCTGGATCGTGCGCCGGATCATGAAGGACGCCGAGGCAGGCCTGCCCTTCCACCGCGTGGCTGTGCTTTACCGTAATGACGACCCCTATGCTGCCATCATCGAAAGCCAGTTCTCCGCCGCCGGCATCCCCCTGGCAGGGCCCGCATCCAGGCCGCTGCACGATACGCCTGCGGGAAGGCTGCTGACAGGGCTACTGGACGTGCTGGCCGCTGATCTTGACCGCGCGCGTCTGATGCACTGGATAGCCGAGTCGCCGGTAACGGTGAACAAGGGCCAGTACCCGGCATCCTTCGAGCTGGTCCGCTGGGAGGTGATATCCCAGGATGCCGGCGTCGTCAGGGGCCGGAGCTCCTGGACAGAGAGGCTGGCACGCTACATTGAAAGCAAGAAGGCTGAGCTGGAGGACATGCGGGCAGACGAGGAGGCCAGCCCGGCCCGCATGGCGGGTAAAATAGGACAGATCGAATCCGCAGATAAATTAATAGTCTTTGTCGATGAGGTTGCCTCGCAGAAGCCGCCTGCAGACGGGAGACGCTGGAGCGAGTTCGCGGACTGGGCCCTGGCAATGTTGAAGAGGTTTACCCACCGGCCGGATGACTGGCCTGAGGCTGACCGGGAGGCTCTGGAGCATGTCCGGGAGATCATCGGCGACATGAAGGGATTGGACCCCATCGACAGCAGTACTACCCTGTCCGCCTTCCGTCAGATGCTGGACGATATGCTCTCGGCCACGACCGGCAAGCTGGGTAAGGTGGGGACAGGCGTCTTCACGGGCCCTCTCAGGCTGGCACAGTGCATGGATTTCGATATTGTCTACATCGTGGGTATGGCAGAGGGCTCCTTCCCACCGGCCAGCGCTGACGACGCCGTCCTGCCCGACTCCCTGCGTGCCTCGCTGGACGAGCAGGACTCTCTGCCGCTGAGGGCTGAGCGCAGGATGGAAGAGCGAAGGCTTTTCCTGGAGGCTCTGGCCGCAGGCCGCAAGCGCATTTTATCCTACCCCAGGGCGGAGGCTGCGGGTGAGCGTGCCCAGTATCCCTCGCCGTGGTTCGTTGCCGCAGCATCAGCGTTAAGCGGCGGTCCGTTGAACGCCTCCATACTACAGACGATGGGCAGCCGGGACTGGCTGACTGTAGTTGAATCATCTGAGCACGGTCTGAAGCTGGCCAAGGAGACGGCCTTCTGCGACACGCGCGATTACGAGTTACACAGCCTGGCCCGCTGGAGCAAGTCGGGCAGGCTGGCTGCAGACCACTTCCTCAATCCTCCAGGCAGTCCCGGGAGGCGCATTCTGAGCATGGAAGAAGCCCGCAACAGCCCACGGTTCACCGCCTGGGATGGCAACCTGTCCGGCGCCAGGGGCAGCAGTAATAAGTTGATAATAGAAGACGGGGCCAGGTTCTCTGCCACGCGCCTGGAGAAGTGGGCCGGTTGTCCTTTCAAATATTTTTTAGAGAACGTGCTCAATATATCTGTGCTCGATCCGCCCGAGGACCTGCTGGAGATCGATCCCATGGAGCGCGGTTCGCTGCTGCACAAAGTGCTGGAAAGGTTCATCAATGCGTGCTACTCCGCGGGCATCATGCCGGTTCATGGGGGACCCTGGGAGCGCAGTCATGCTGCAATACTTAGCGGTATAGCCGGGGAGGAGTTCGCAGAGGCTGCAAGGCGCGGCGTCACCGGCCACCCTCTGCTCTGGGAGGCGGCTCAAACAGAGATGTTGCACGACCTGGCGACTTTCCTGCGGGAGGACAACGCCCTGCGTGCCGAAAATAATTCAGTCCCTGAGTACGCCGAGTACAGCTTCGGCATCGGCGGCGATGCGAGATCCCATGCCGCACCCCGGGTGCCGCTTGCCAGCGGTATTCGTATCAGCTTCCGCGGTAAGATAGACCGCATCGATTTCAACCCCGGCCGCAGCAGAGCCTGGGTTATCGATTACAAGACCGGCAAGGCCCGTGACATGGATGTGTTTAAAAGGGACATGCTGCTGGGCGGCACGCTGCTGCAATTGCCGGTTTACGCCCTGGCCCTTCGCGCCGGCGTGGATGAGGATTGTGTAATAGAGGCCATGTACTGGTACAACACCGGACGCGGCGGCTTCAAGCGTATGAAAGTACCGCTGGCAGAGGTCGAGGGCAGGTTCCGGGAATGTCTGGACATCATTATTTGCGGCATTGCTGACGGCATATTTGTCGCCAACCCGGGACGTTCGGAGGACCAGGAACACGGCAACTGCGGATGGTGCGATTTCAAACGCGCCTGCCACAGTGACCGTTATATTCAGTGGGAGAGGAAGGCCGGGGCCCCTGAACTGCAGCGCTACCTGCAAATGCAGGAACCGATGTTAAAGAAACCTTGAATTTATGAGCGACGAATTGATTACAGCCGACCGCGGAACACGCCGCAGGATATCCAATAGCCTGGATGAAGGCCTCTTCATCGAGGCCGGCGCCGGCACGGGCAAGACCACCGAGATGGTCTCGCGCATCGTCAACCTCATCAGAGAAGGTGTAGCTACCATAGACCGGCTGGCCGCCATCACCTTCACCGAGATGGCCGCCGCCGAACTGCGCGACCGGGTCAGGCACCGACTGGAGGAATCCGCCCTTTCATCCGTCGCCGGCGAAGACGCCGGACGGCGCTGCCGGCTGGCGTCTGACGGCATGGACGGCGCCAGCATCCAGACTCTGCACAGCTTCGCTGCCTCGCTGCTGCGCGATCGCCCGCTGGAGGCGGGCCTGCCGCCCAACTTCCGTATCGCCGAGCCCATAGAGGCCGATATCCGCTTCGAGGAAAAATGGCAATCGTGGCTGCATGTGGAACTGCTGGCCGGGGAGACAGCCGTCGAACTGCTGCGATTGATCAAGCTGGGGCTGAAGACGGACCACCTGCGGGCCGCTGCCGCGGCCTTTCAGAGCAACTATGACCGTATCACCATACCTTTCGCCATACCTCCTACGCCGCCGCGCCGGGCCGTGGCAAAAGTGATTGAGTCGCTTCCATTGATGCAACAACTCTGTAACCTCTGCCTGGATGAATCGGATTACCTCTACCGGCACATGCAGGTCGTCCTCAGCCTGGGTACAATGCTTTCCGCCATGCAGCCCTCTGATGATTACGCCATGATGGCTCTGGCCCGGGGCGGCAAGCTCAAACAAAGCAGGGGCGATAAGAAGAACTGGGGAAATCTGCCGGCCGGTGAGAACGCCTGCACCGAGCTCAAGTCATTGCTGAGTGACCTGGAGGACAGCAAACAGACCGAGCTGGAGTCTGTAAAACAGGCCGGGCTGGCAATCTTGCTGGAAAAGCTGAGGCTGGCAGTGCTGGCTTATGCCGATGAGCGCCGTGCGTCCGGCGTGGCCGAGTTCCATGATCTGCTGGTCTGGGCTAGGAACATGCTGCGCGATAATCCAGCCGTGAGGAAACATTTCCAGGATAAATACAGTCACATCCTGATCGACGAATTCCAGGACACCGACCCCATCCAGGCCGAGATAGCATTTTACCTGGCCTCCGGTCCCCCGGCGGACGGCTCCGGCCTCGATGAACGCGACTGGAAGAAGCTCAGCCCGTTGCCGGGCAAGCTGTTCGTGGTGGGCGACCCCAAGCAGTCCATCTACCGCTTCCGCAGGGCAGATATCGCCACCGTGGACCTGGTGCGCGGGTTGATGGCGGCCGCCAGCACATCTCTGACGCACAATTTCCGGTCGCAGAGATCGATCATCGATTGGGTCAACCACGTGTTTGACAGGTGGATGGTGAAGCAGGAGGGCGTGCAGCCGCCTTACATGAAGCTGGAGCACGCGGCGCTTCCGCCCGGGTCGCAGTTGACGGGCTGCGTCAAATATATCGGCGGCTACGTTGAAGACGAGAAATCCAATCTTATGCGCCGCCGTGAAGCGCGTGACGTGGCATTGCTGCTGCAGCATATCCGGACGGAGGCCTGGAAAATCAGGGCGGGGGACGGCCTGCGGGATGCTGAATTCAGGGACATATGCATACTGATGCCGTCGCGCACCGGCCTGCCGGCGCTGGAGCGCCAGCTTGAGGAGGCGCAGGTCCCCTACCGCATTGAGAGCGAGTCTTTCATACTGGGAACGCAGGACGTCAGGGAACTGCTTAATTGCCTGCGGGCCATCGATTCGCCGGCCGACCAGGTGTCGCTGATAGGCGCCCTGCGTTCGTCGGCCTTCGCCTGCAGCGACGCTGATTTGCTGCTGTTCTCCGAAAGCGGCGGGAGACTCGATTACACCAACCCCGGCCAGGGCGAAGGGGTCGTCACAGATGCACTCGGTATGATGCGTATGTTCCACACAAAACGGGGCTGGCTGCAGGCCGACCGGCTGATAGAGGAGTTTATTACAGAAAGGCGCATGGCGCAGGCCGCCTACGGACGGACCCGGCCGCGCGAAAAGCTGCGCCGCCTGCAGGTGATAGTTGACCTGGCCCGGTCCTACGCGAGGGTGGAGGGCGGTTCGCTGCGCGGATTTTTGGATTGGATGGACCGCCGCATGGAGGAGAAATCACGCATGGAGGAGATGTCCGTGCCCGAGGCAGACGAGGACGCCGTGCGCATTATGACCATCCATGCTGCCAAAGGGCTGGAGTTTCCCATCGTCATTATGCTCGGGTTGGGCGACAGGCCCGGCAGCCATCATGCTAACGCGATTTTCGATAAATCTACCGGGGGCTTCGAGGTGCGGCTGGGCAGCGGCAGCTATGAGTTCAAAACTGCAGGCTATGACGGGCTCAAGGACATCGAGAAAGATGCCGAGGAAGCCGAACGCGTGAGGCTCAAGTACGTGGCTGCCACACGTGCGCGCGACCACCTTGTGCTCAGCCTTTATCACTCGTCCGACAAAACCGATGCCGCCGCCATCCTGGGCCACTGCAGCGATTCGCCCGGTTTGTGGAACGAGATCGACCTTTCCGCCGTGACGCTTTACCGTCCCGCCGCCGATGCCATGGATGCTGAGAAGGACGATACTGCGACCGACCTGGAGAAATGGAAGGAGCGGCGCGCCGGTATATTGGAAGTATGCTCCAAGCCGGCGGCCGTAGCCGTTACCGACCTGGTCAAAATAGCCAAGGAGGAGGCCGAGGGCGGGGAGTCCTATTACCGTACGGGGCGGGGGGGCAGCAACCTGGGACGTGCCGTGCACAGCGTGCTGCAGAGCATCGACCTGGCCACGGGCGATGGGCTGGAAGACCTCAGCCAGGCACAGGCTGCCGCTGAGGGCATCGCCGACCAATGGCAGGATGTGGCCGAACTGGCCCACAACGGCCTGCAATCCGCTATCGTAAAGCGGGCTGTGGCTTCCGGCAATTACCGCCGCGAGGTCTTCGTCAGTATATCGATCGAGGGCAGATTGCTGGAAGGGATCATGGACATCATCTTCGAGGAAGATGGCGGCCTGGTCATCGCAGATTACAAGACCGATGCGATCGACAATGAAGAAGAAATGCAGAAGAAGAAAGATATTTACGAAATGCAGGCAGGGCTCTATGCCCTGATGGCTCAACAGGCGACGGGCAGAAAAGTGCGGGAGGTGGTGCTGGTGTTCTTAAGGACAAAAAGGGAGGAAGCGCCGCGGGACATTGAGACCCTTATCCGGGATGCGCGAACAAAGGTAACCGGGGGTATATAGAGCCATTATTAAATGAGATTAAATTAACCAGGACATATTCGATGTACCCCGTGATTGTTACCCCTGATATAATATGCAGTGTAATAAATTAGGAGGTTGATTATGGCATCTGGAGCTTTGTTACAGCGCATGTTACGCGCCGCCAAGCTGGAACCGCAGCTTTACGAGGAGGTGGAGTCAGATTCCACTGCCACCGGGCAGGCATTGCTTGTAGTCGTGCTTGTCAGCGTCTGTGCCGGCATCGGGGCCGGTATCACCGGCGCGATGAAAGGCGGCGAGACCGTGTCCGGCTTCTTCATAGGGCTGCTCTCCGGCATTATCGGATCATTAATAGCCTGGTTCATCTTCTCGCTGCTCTGCTTCTGGCTGGGCACCACTCTCTTCAAGGGGCCCGACACCAAGTCCACCCTGGGAGAACTGCTCAGGACCCTGGGCTTCGCCTACACGCCGGGGGTGCTCAATGTATTCAGCTTCATCCCCTTCATCGGTCCCATCATCCCCTTCGCGACCTGGATATGGACAATTATAGCTGCTGTGATAGCGGTCAGGCAGGCCTGCGACTTCACCACCGGCAGGGCCGTAGGCACGGTCATCGTGGCAGCCATCATACCCATCATCATCATAGTGCTGCTGGGGCTGCTGGTCGGCGGCGCGTACGCTGCCATTTCCCATTAAACCGAACAGCTGTTTATATCTTCTCGTACATGGCGATCTCGGCCTGCCCTTCGAGGTAGGGCTTGATCGCCCTGAACATGTCCTTGAAATGGGGCGCTGACGAATGGAAGGTCAGCGCCTCGTTGTCTTCATACTTCTCGTAGAAAAAGAAGATGTCGCGGTTGTCGGCGCGCCTGTGGACGCTGTAGTCGATGCAGCCCGGGTCCTTGAGGAATTTGGGCGCGAAATTCTGGATGACCTTTGCCATTTCGTCGCCCTGGCCTTCTTTGGCTCGCATGGTGGCGGTTATTACTATCATTTTTTCTCCTCTCCCGCTGTCCCCTCTCCTTTCCAAGGAGAGGGGGTGAGTTTTTTCTCAAGAGGGACTGCGTCCCTCGTTGGCTCCCTCTTTAGTACGGATTGGATATTTCAAGATTGCCACGGCACTTCGTGCCTCGCAATGACAGGTGTTTTCGCGGGCGGATATCAATGTTCGCCCCTACATTTCATGATCGAACTGTTGAAAAAAGCCCTTGTAGTTATCGGTGCCCGTCGATCTCGATTTGAACCTCGGGCCATCGACCCAGGCGATGTCGCTGTGGACGGCCAGCAACTCCAAGTGGCTCATGACCTCCCGCTGGGAAAGATACTTGCCGAATCCCTTGCGCAGTCTAGGATCGAATAGCTCGATGGATATTTGATCGAGATCGAGCACGCGGCCGTTAAGTATTCTCAGTATGTTGCCGCAGCGTTCGATGTGGAAGCGCAATATCTCGGCTGCCCTGTCAGCCGGCCTGAGGTAGTTGGGCCGGCCTTTCTCGAACAGCCTGTGCCCCGGCAGGAGCAATTCCGTATCACGGCACTGCTTTCGCAGCTTTTCCAGCGACCTGATGTAGGCTATTAGGCCATATGCGCCATTGTCACCGCCGTAGCCATCGGGCAGAATGCGCCTGTTGCAGTAATATTCCAGCATCAGCGAGGGGTGCGGCGTAATGCTCGCCAGGATGGTATCGCCGCTGAAGACCACCTCGTCCTCGAAGACAGCGCAAAGGGAATCGGGCGAATGCCCGGGTGTAAGCAGGAAGCGGAAACGGCCGTCGGGCGAAGAGGCGCCCTCCTTTATATGATATGCGGTCTTAAGCTGGCTGCGCTTGCGGTGGTAGGGTCGGCAGGCAGCAGTGAACTTGTCGGGCATAAGGCAGGTACGGCATGAGCCAGGAAACTCCGGATGGGCGGCGCCGTCATCTATATCCTCATGGTAGGCGATCATGTTGTCGAAAGCATAGTGCGCCCAGAGCTCGGCGCCGCTGGCCTCCAGCGTCTCGGGCAGGTTGCCGTCATGGTCCTCGTGACCGTGTGTGACGATAACGCGGCGCACGTCCCTGATATTGAATCCGGCTTGACCCAGCATAGACACGAGCACATCGAACTTGCCGAACTGGCCGGTATCGATGAGGGTGAGCTTATCGCCTGTCACCACGTAACACCAGGTGGGGCCGAGGTCCCAGTCGCCGCCCGAATCATAGAAGAGCGGCATGCCCAGACAGTAGATGTCCGTACCGCGTCCTGTCCGGTACTTCATGATAGCGCCGTCCCCGTTGGGCTTATCCTGCTTCAGAATCTCAAATTGCTTCAATGGTTTCCCTCCGATGTCCACAAAGCCGTATTTTAAAGCTTTTTAGCGATGTGTGTCCAAGATTTGCTAAAATAAACCAGGACCTCTGCGCGGAACGTTTGAAAAGGAGGTGACCGCCATGGAAGACCGAATCCTCAGATACATCTCCAAGCTTAACTCGGACAAGGTGCGCCTCACGGAATTGATCGCCCATTTCACCCACGACGTATCCGGCAACGACAAGGACACCCTCATCTACAAAAGGATATTACCGGCGCTGATCAACATGGAGAAGGAGAACAGGATCAAGCTATCCTGGGATGTGCTGCTTACGCGCTACAGGTTCCCCCGCTATATCTTCTTCCCCCCGGAGGAGGGGGAGAAGGCCCCTGTATCAGGTCAACCCCTCTGGCAGAAGCAGATTGAGGACATACTCAAGAAGGACTCTGTCATCTACCGCAAGAAAGTGCGGGAGCTGCGCCTGCAGGATAAATTCGACCGCTTTCTCAAACGGTACGATAAGAGCGCGGACGAGGTATCTCCCTCCGAAGACTGGATAAAGGTGATCACCGCCATGATGGAGTCCAATCTCGCACAGTACGATGTGATGCGCGCCTGCATCGAAGCCTTTAAGGCTGGCGCGGTATGGGAGAAGTACAGGAGGGAATTCGAAGGATAACAACCGGCAAGCCGGTAAATTCCAAACTCCAAAAATACAAATCCCAAACAATACACATATTGAAAAAAATGGAACTTAACCCCGTGTTTTGAATTTGGATATTAGAATTTGTTTGGAGCTTGGAATTTGATACTTGGAATTTCTTTCATTTTGGCTTATCCAGTTCCCTGGCCACGGCCAGCAGCGCCATCATGTCCGCTTCCGCGACTCTGTCTCGGCGGACGGCTTCCCTGGGGTTGCGGTTCTGCTCCTCCACCATCCTGATGGCCTTGCGCTCCGATACACGGTCATGGAAGACAAGCCATGCAGCCAGCACCAGCCCGGTCCTCCCCTGACCGGCCGCACAATGCACCACCGTCTTCTCGCTTCTCTCCAGTGAATTGTATAGAAAATACAGTATATGCCGGATTGCCTCGGCAGTGTGAAGCTGCATATCAGGTGTAGGGGCCCACAATACGTTATCCGGCCCGAAAGCCTCCGCGTACAAGCCCAGCAGCCCGCCTTCCAGGGGATAATATTTCAATTCTTCTTCAGGCAGCAGGCAGACGACGCGTTGAATGCCCTGCCCTTTCATGAAAGCAACCCAGTCGTCCACCACCTGCCTCTGGATGAACTTGCCCGGGTTGCCGGGGCGCTGCGAACCGAAAATCAGCTTCTCGCCCTTCGCAGCCGGCCCGAATCCGTACTCAGCCATTATATTACGCGTCTCTCAATCGGAGAAGGCTATGACGCCGATAATAACCCAGTTCACAACCGGCACCAGGAAGAGCAGGCCCCACCAACCCGGCTTGCCCCTGACCTCTGCGATCTTCCACCACAGGATAATGATAATGACTATACTCACCAGGGGAATAAAGCAGAGCAGCAGCCACCACCAGGGCTTACCAGCGATCATGCACACCAGGTAGACATCGGCGATGGGTATCCAGGCCAGCCAGCCGTTGGGGGTATTGGTTTTCTTAGCGATCGTCTGCAGGCAGATGGCCACCCAGATGTAGATAACGATGCCGCTAATGATCAAGAAGGTCATCATCCCGGCGCCGAGAGCTGCGTTTGACTGATCCATAATCCTTTACCTCCTGCGCAGGATTATATACTACGCCCTCCCGGCATTACAATGCCCGTATGGATATCAACATCACGCTGGGATGGGATATGTATGATGACGCGCGGTTTCAAGCATCGCCTTCACATTTTCGAATTTTGCATCGATGGGACACTCGCAGCCCGTGCTTAAAATAAAGCCGCCGTCCCTGCCCACTATCTCGTGCAGCTTATTGCAGTAATTTACGACTTCATCCTCCGTGCCCAGCGAAAGCAGGGTCGCCGGAACATCGCCCATTATGCACATATGGCCTTTTAAGATCTCCTTGGCTTTGAATATATCCGTCCTGCTGTCAAGCTCGCATATGCATTTTCCCCGCGGCAGGTCCTTGAGGTAGGGCATGTTGAGCGTCCAGTCGGTGTCGAAATGAAGAATGCATATCAGTCCGGCAGCGGCGAATGCATCGGCCATCTTCTTTATATAAGGGAAGCCGAACCTTTCAAATATCCTGAGCGGGTAGAAACTGCCCGAGCCGCGCTCCAGGGGGAAGAACACGTACTTCAATCCCGTGGCGGCGGTGTCGTCCAGCACGTTTTGAATCAGGTCATCGACCATGGCATCCATGACCGCCTGCATTTTATCAGGCTGCCTGTAAAGGTCTAGGGTGAACTGGTTGAGCGTCCTGGACAGCGAGAGAATCATGGTGGGATCGCAGGTTGTTGCGCCCGACAGGACCGGCACCCCTTTCTCTTGCCATGTTTTAACATCATCCAGGTATATTTTAAGCAGCTTCTTCTGGGTGGCATCTATTCTCTCCAGGGGGCGCCCCGTTGCCCGGGGCAGGAACTCCGCTAAAAAACCGTTCCAGCCGCGGCTGATAATGGTTTCATAGTCCTCTTTGGTAAATATCTCCATCTCAACGGCCTGCAGGGGCTCATGTTCCCCCGCCTGCTTTCCCGGCACGCGCATGGGCATGGGCGCAGCTGAGATCCGCCAGCTTGAATTCACCCATATCAGGTTAGCGGCGAGCTGCCCGTCCCAACCTCCCAATGCGTCGAATGTCTCCACCAGTGCCTTAATAGTTGTCTGTGCATTTCTGTACGCATCGCTCTGCGGCACACCCCGGTATCTCAGGGCAAACTGGGCAATCAATGGGACTGTAGGCACCCTATCCGGGATACCCAGGGATATCACAGTTTCCAGACGTTTGACCCGCGTTTTCAAATTATCTTCCACTTTACATGTCCCCGCTCATTTTGTATTTGATTGCCGTGTCTGCAAATCAATCATAACCAAACCGGGCAGCCTTATCAAACTCGTGATATACGCTGGATAAGCTGTTTACCTCACCCATAGCAAGTGTAAGACGGGGTGGAAGATGCATCGTATGCAAAACATCCTTCAGCTTCAAATTAATCGGGTGCTGCACTATAATATGACGGTCAAATAAATTATAGCGGGAGGTTCCATGGATATTACAATCTGGTATATCCTTCTCCGTCTGCTGGAACAGGCCTGCCTAGTCATCGTCGTTTTTTACCTTCTTTTCCAGATCAGGTTCTTCCGGCGCATGCTGGATGGGAAGCCCAATCTGCTGGACCAGCTTATTCTGGCAGTTATCTTCGGCGCGCTGGCCGTTTACGGCACTTACAGCGGAGTACAGACATCCGGCGCCATAGCAAATATCCGCAACCTCGGCCCGATGATCGGCGGCTTCCTGGGCGGACCGCTGGCCGGCCTGGGCGCCGGATTGATCGGCGGCGTCCACCGCTACTGCATAGGTGGGTTCACCGCTGTCCCCTGTGCACTGGGCACCATAACCAGCGGCCTGGCCGCCGGCATCATTTACGCCCTGCTCAAAGGCAATCTCGGCATCTGGAAGCCGACCCTTTACGCTTTCCTCATGGAATGTGCGGATATGGGCCTGTTGCTGCTGATGGCCCAGCCATTCGACAAGGCCTTGAACCTGGTGGCCATCATAGCCGCGCCCATGATACTGGCCGATACGGCAGGTATGGCCGTATTTGCCTTCATGCTGGGCAAACTGAAGTCCGCCCGCTGAAGACAGATACCGTCAACCCGGCGCCGCACCCCGATACTACGTTTGCCACAAATTGACGAAGGCGTCGGCAAATCCTTATCATTATGAGGTTGGCCCCTGTCAGGCCGGCAGGTAAAATCAGAGAGGACCGGAATATGGCTATTAAGATCACGGATACGACGCTACGCGATGCGCACCAATCATTGATCGCCACGCGCATGCGCTCACGTGACATGCTACCCATCGTGGAGAAGATGGATAAAGTCGGATTCTTCTCGCTCGAGATGTGGGGCGGCGCCACCTTCGATACCTGCATACGCTATCTCAACGAAGACCCCTGGGACCGGCTCAAAGACATCCGCAGCAAGGCCAGGCACACCCCCCTGCAGATGCTGCTGCGCGGGCAAAACCTGGTGGGCTACCGCCACTATGCCGACGACGTGGTGAAGGAGTTCGTGCGCCTGGCCGCCAAGGACGGCGTGGACGTCTTCCGCGTATTCGACGCGCTCAACGACATCAGGAACATGGAGCTGGCCATCCACGAGTGTAAGAAATACAAGGTACACGTGCAGGGCACGATCTGCTACACCATCAGCCCGGTTCACAGCGTTGAAGGCTTTGCCGATATGGCGCATAAGCTGGAGAACCTGGGCTGCGACTCTATCTGCGTCAAGGATATGGCGGGACTCATCTCGCCGCCGCAGACTACGTCACTTTTTAAAGCGATTAAAAAGGTGGTGAAGGTGCCCGTCGACTTGCACTCTCACTGCTCGAGCGGCATGGCGCCCATGAGCTACCAGGCGGCCGCCGAGGCAGGCGCGGATATAGTAGATACCGCCTTCTCCCCCTTCGCCTGGGGAACCTCCCAGCCGCCCACAGAGAGCGTGGTGGCCGCATTCCAGGGCACGCCCTGGGACAGCGGACTGGACCTGGAGCTGCTCTACGAGATAGGCGAGGACTTCGCAGCCATTGCCGGCAAGTACCGCATGCTGCTGACATCCGAGGCCACACGACCCAGCGTCAACGTGCTGCTGCACCAGATACCGGGCGGCATGTATTCCAACCTGATCAGCCAGCTCCGGGAGCAGAATGCGCTGGACAAGATCGGCGCAGTTCTCGAGGAGATACCAAAGGTGAGGGCCGACCTGGGCTATCCGCCGCTGGTGACACCCACCAGCCAGATCGTGGGTATCCAGGCCGTGCTCAACGTTCTCAACGGCGAACGCTACAAGAAAGTGACCAAGGAGGTCAAGGACTACATCCTGGGCTATTATGGCAGGCCGCCCGGAGAACTCAATGCCGAGGTCCGCAAAATGGTGGCCGGGGACAACAAGATCATCAGCGCCAGGCCGGGTGATCACATCGAATCTGAGCTGGCGAAAATGAAAGATGAGGCCCGCAAGCTGGGCATACTGCACAGGGAAGAGGACCTGGTGACCTATGCCCTCTACCCGCAGGTAGCGGTCAAGTTCCTGCGCGGCGAAGGCAAGGAGGAGGTGCTGGCCGGGCCGTCGCCCGCCGCAACGCCCAGCCAGGCGGGGTCGGATATACCCAGCGAGTTCAGCGTTGACGTGGACGGCGAAGTCTTCAATATCAAGATAACACCTGTACTGGGCAATACCGTGGACGTCAACCGCAAGAGTAAGGCAAGAGAGATACCCAAGGGCGCCGTGCTCTCGCCCATGCAGGGCATGGTGCTTACGGTTAAGGTCAAGGTGGGCGACAAGGTCAAGGAAGGGGATACCGTAGTCGTCACCGAGGCCATGAAGATGCAGAACGACGTGCATAGCCCTTATTCTGGGACGGTCAAGGAGATATTCGCCTTTAATGGCGAAATCGTGAACAAGGACGACGTCCTGATGGTGATCGAGTAGGGGCGGTTTTAAACCCGCCCAACGAGCAAGATGTCATTGCGAGCGAAGCGAAGCAATCTGGTGTTCGAATCCGCGGCACACAGGATTGCCGCGTCGCCTGCGGCTCCTCGCAATGACATATTACACTTCCGGGCATAGGCGAATTACGATATGTGTGAAGACGAATGTTAAAGAAGGTGCTCATCGCCAACAGGGGCGAGATCGCCATACGCGTTATGCGCGCCTGCCGCGAGCTGGGCATCCGCACTGTGGCCGTGTACTCCGAGGCGGACCGGGACGCCATATTCGCCAAATACGCTGACGAGGCCTACTGCATAGGCGCGCCGCCGGCCATCGAGAGCTACCTCAACATCAAGAAAATCATCTCCGTTGCCAGGGAAAGCGGGGCCGATGGCATACACCCGGGATACGGATTTTTAGCCGAGAACCCCAGCTTCGCCTATTCCTGTGAGCGCGAGGGCATCAAGTTCATCGGCCCTTCCAGCCATGTTATCGAGCTGATGGGCAGCAAGATCGCCGCCCGTAAGGAGATGAGCAAGGCCGGCGTGCCCATCACCCCGGGCACGAAGGACGCGGTAAGCGAATTCGAGGAAGCGAAAAAAATAGCCGTAAAAATCGGCTATCCCATAATAATCAAGCCTTCGGGCGGCGGTGGCGGCATCGGTATGACCATCGTGCACAGCGAGGCCGACCTCAAAAAAGGGTTGGAGAACTCCAGCAAGATAGCCGCCAGCACATTCGGCCTGCCGGAGATATACATCGAGAAATACATCGAGAGCCCGCGCCACATCGAGATCCAGGTGCTGGCCGATGCCCACGGCAACGTCATCCACCTGGGCGAGCGCGAGTGTTCCATCCAGCGCAGGCATCAGAAACTGATCGAGGAAGCGCCTTCCCCCGCCCTGACGCCCGAGCTGCGCGCCCGCATGGGAGAAGTGGCTGTGCGGGCCGCCCGGCAGATCAAGTATGAGAACGCCGGAACGATTGAGTTTATTTTTTCCAAAGGCGAGTTCTATTTCATGGAGATGAACACGCGCATACAGGTCGAACACCCGGTGACCGAGATGGTGACCGGCGTCGATATCGTCAAGGAACAATTGCTGATCGCGTCGGGCGAAACCCTGGGCATAAAGCAGGAGGACGTCAGGATGAACGGCTGGGCCATTGAATGCCGCATCAATGCCGAGGACCCGCTCAACAACTTCGCGCCCTCACCGGGCAAGCTGCGCGGCTACCGCTCACCCGGCGGCGTGGGCATACGTGTGGACAGCGGTGTGCACACGCGCTATACCGTCTCACCAAACTACGACCCGATGATATCCAAGCTGGTGGCCTGGGGCCGCAACAGGGACGAGGCCATTGAACGTATGAGGCGCGCCCTGTATGAATACGTGATAGTGGGCGTGAAGACCAACATACCCTTCCACAA
>Ga0268284_1000043_pt1 | contig 122380 bp, 113 predicted proteins | sample saktaG_14_FD_190137 | JGI IMG/M metagenome (GOLD analysis project Ga0268284, IMG submission 190137) | Saline water microbial communities from Sakinaw Lake, British Columbia, Canada - sak_2013_06_06_40m | ecosystem: Environmental > Aquatic > Non-marine Saline and Alkaline > Saline ...
CTATTTCACTGTTCCACTGTTCCACTATCCTGTGCTGTTGAGTTTTTGGTTTAGCGCTCGTATCAGGTTGACCAGCATTTTTCTGACGTGCATGATCCGGTTGTTACAGGGTTCAGGATCAGTAATGTATCCCAATCTGAAGGCGATTTCAAGTTGGGTTTCCAATTCTGATAAAGAGCCGTTTGATACATAGAGGAATTGAATAAACTCCCTGTAACTTTTCAATTTTTCCATCTCACCATTTCACTATTTCACTGTTCCACCGTTCCACTGTTCCACTGTTCCACCGTTCCACTGTTCCACTTTCCAGAGGTGACTAGGTGACTGGGTGATTGGTGAATGGTGATTGTGCTTACCCAACAATTTCCCATTTGCCTTTTTTTCTGCCACCTATTCGCTTAATCAAATTTAACACTTTTAGTTGCGATAAACTTCTTTCAACAGTTCTTTGTGTGTATTTTGTAATCACTGCAATTTCCGGAATTGTTAACTCTGGCTTAATCTGAATTAGCTTAAATACTTCGGCTATACTTCCCATCAACTCTTTCCCGACATCTTTCCCGACATCTTTCCCGACATCTTTAGTGACATCATCTATCTCTTTTCCAAATATGGTTACCATAAAACCATCTGAGATATTTCGGAATTCAGGTATAGGAAGGTTTTCTGCCTTAAAATAATCAACAATTCGTCTTATACCAGATCCATATTTTTCTATCAGACCAAGGCTTTTACAAAAATCTGCAATGAGCTTATTTCGTGGAGTTGATTTGTAATTATTTGAGAGCAGATCTTCAACCGTTATGCTATCGGGCAATCTTCCGGGGTTATAAAACTCAATTTTGTTGTTGAAAATTTTTACTATGGAATCGGAAGATGACCTGTAGTCGCGATGGATTATCATATTTAAGATAACTTCACGGATAGCTTCCAATGGGTATTGCCATTTCTGTGTATTTTGTGGTTGCCCTGTAATAATAACCTCCTTATTGATATGTTTCTTAACAAAATCCATTACCTGATTAATTTGTAACAGGATATCCGATTTTGTTCTGGCAGTATCTTTAATAATTATTTCTGACTGAAACCTGCCTAATTCTATGGTTGTAATAACGGTGTCCTTATTTGTAAAAAGCAAATATGCTGCATTAGTAAGCATCCCTTCACGAACTAAATCATTTTTGACGAGAAAAGTCAACGGATCATCGGTAATTCTGATGCCGGATTGATTAATGTTATCAATCGACGATTGTACCTTTTCCAGTGATATGTCTTCAATTTTAAATTGGTTATTGATATGGTAATCCCAACTTGTATTAAACGATTGCAAGTGCATGTTTACTACTTCTGAGATATTGAGGAGGTGATTGGAATTTGCAACACGTTTGAAATACTTTCCTCTGGTTGAGACCGGTTTTATGGGATATTCCTGCAGCGTAAACACGATTATATGTTTTCTTTCGATTTCAACAATATCAGCGTCAGGTAAAAGGGAAGGGGAGGTTTTCATTTTTATTTCGTTCAACCAATGCTGAACTGATTCTGAATTTATTGATACCCCTATAATTGAACCAGTATCGGAAACCCCGACTATTACCTTGCCTCCATCTGTATTTGCAAATGCAACCAGGGTTTCTATGGTTTCCATGTTAAAAGTTTGTTTAAACTCTAACTGAAGTCCTTCAGCTTTCGCGATCAGTATTTTAATTTCTTTTACAGTCATGGTTTAATTACCAAATTCCATGTTTTCGGTTGATGTTGGTCGTTGGCTATTGACAATTGGTGATTTGTGATTGGTGTTTTTGGTGACTGGGTGACTGGGTGTGAATGAGTGACATGGTGACTAAGTGACTGGGTGACTAGGGGACTTTAATTTTCAAGTTGTCTCATGATCTCGTCTATTTGCTTTTTCAGTTCAGGAATATCTTCAACCGCAAGTTTCCAGATCATGGAAAAAGTTACCCCGAAATATTCATGTACCAGTATATCACGAATTCCTGCAATTTCTTTCCATGGTATGTGGTTCCATTTTTCTCGGGAATCCTGAGGAATGTGTTTAGCTGCTTCACCGATGATTTGTATCCTGCGTAAAACGGCATCCTGTTTTTCCGGTGAGTTGTAAAAAGCTCCTTCAGAAATGTCAGCAATGTACGTCGCAATTAATTCTGAAGACTCGGAAATATCTTCCAAATAAATCAGAAGGTCACGCTTCTTTTTCATCAGACTACGATGATCTCTTTTAATAGTATTGATTGTTTTAATCGTGGTTTTATGGCAGAACGCTCCAACAAATCAACCTTTCTTTTCAGGATTTCCTCTAATTCAATTTTAATTGAAGCAAAGGTTAATAAACTCATGGGCTTGTCTATTTCAATAATAAGATCAATATCGCTGCTTTCTGTATCATTTCCATAGGCTATAGAACCGACTATAGATGCAGAATGTATCCCGTATTTAGTTAATACCGGTTTAATAAGTAGGATTATATGGTTAATGTCTGCTTTCATGTTTCAAAGATAGAGATAAATTGTTATTTTCGTGAAGCGTGAGAAGGTGGCTGGGTGACTGGGTGACTGGGTGAAATGGTGAAAAGGTGAAATGGTGATGTGGTGATTTCACACCTTATCACCCTATCACTTTATCACTTTTTTCCAACAACCATTTCCAGCAGGGTATAAGGCTGATATGGAATCCGTTCACATCCAGTTCTTCCTCCTCGTCGCTGGTTAGGATCAATCCTTGTTTCAAGCTGTATTCCTTCATAGCTTCCTGCAATCCGCTTATCTCCCTTTGCTTATTGAGATCATCCATAGCCCAGGCCACCTGTATGGCAGCCGTAATTTTCAAACCATCTTTTATCAAAAAATCGCATTCATTGTTTCCCGCATGGTAATAAACCTCTTTATTCCGGCGCAGTAAGTCCAGGTAAACTATATTTTCGAGTATACGACCCTTATTTTCTGAAAAATTGAAACCCAGGCGATTTGATATGGCGGGATCGATGGCATATACTTTCTTGGGGTTCATGATCTGTTTCTTTACCGAATAATCAAATTTCTTCAGGTAGAAGAATAGATAGGATTGCTCATAATAGCCCAGGTAATCTTTAATTGAACTCAGGCTTTTGATCCCTGAAATTTTTTGCAGGGTGGCGTATGAAAACAACTTTCCCGTATTAGAGGCAAAGTAGAGGGCGATTTGCCGGATTTCGTCCACCTGGCTCAGACGGTAACGTGAAATGATATCGCGGTAGAGGATATCCTGAAAATAGGAGTTGATCAACTCCAGGTCGTTTTCTTTCACAACCAGCGGAAAGCCGCCGGTTTCCATATAGTGGTTGAAATCTTTCTGAAGCAGGGCCTTTTGCTTTGTGTTAAGCCGGTCGACGCTATAGCTGCTTCCGGTAAAACGAAGGTATTCCGAAAATGAAAAAGGGAATAAGTCCAACACCTTGTTTCGTCCGGTTAAACTCGTGGAAATTTCAGAGCTCAGTAATTTTGCATTTGAACCGCTTACAAAAAGCTTATTTCCTCTCTCGTACATCCGGTTGGCGAATTTTTCCCAGGACCTGATATTCTGGATCTCATCGAAAAACAGGACCGGTTCTGTCCCGTACATTTCAATATGCAGGCTATAAATTTCATCCAATATGCCAATGTCAGGAATGATCCGCTCATCATCGAAATTGAAATAACAATAAGCCGCCTCATCCAGCTTCATCTTTTCTTTGATGAGGTAGAGCAAAGATGATTTTCCGCAACGCCTGACCCCTGAGATTATAGCTATCTGCCGGGTATCAATAATCTTATTAAGATCAACATCCCGTGCAATAAGATGCTTTTGTTGATTAAAAACTTCTTTCTGATCCAGGAGTATCGCTTTAAGCCTTTCCTTATTCACAATTTAAACCGTTCGTTAACAAAGAACAAATATAGCATTAATTGTTTGTTGTTGGTGAAAAGGTGACAAGGTGAAAAGGTGAAAAGGTGAAATCGCTGTTCCACTATTTCACTGTTCCACTGTTCCACTATCCTGTGCTGGTGAGTTTTTGGTTTAGCACTCGTATCAGGTTGACCAGCATTTTTCTGACGTGCATGATCCGGTTGTTACAGGGTTCAGGATCAGTAATGTATCTCAATCTGAAGGCAATTTCAAGTTGGGTTTCCAATTCTGATAAAGAGCCGTTTGACACATAGAGGAATTGAATAAACTCCCTGGTATTTTTTCTTCCTGCCCCTTCCGCGATGTTTGACGGAATCGAAACGGCACATTTTCCATCCCACCGTTTCACTATTTCACTGTTCCACCGTTTCACCGTTCCACTATTTCACCGTTCCACCGTTCCACTATTTCACCGTTTCACCGTTCCACCGTTCACTTAATACAGCTTCGCCCCCTGAGTCCCATCCTTTGTTGGATAAGATACTGTAAATCAATCAATAAGATGACTAATCCTAAAAGCAGATCAGTCTATGTTTTTCCACAAGAGGAGCAGCTTTTTTTGTAAAAGCACGTTCTTTTGTTTGTTAAAATCATCAATGGTCAGGATGCTTGCCTGAATCTTGCGGGTGATGAGTTTTTCGGCTTTTTCGCAGCCCCGGTTCAGGAATTCCTGATCGATATGATCGCCCACCACAATCAGTTCTACCAGCCGGCTGTTGTTACCCATGGCCAGGTCGCCGCTTAAGTAAACTGCTTCAGGTTTGCCTAAGTGACTAATCACCTGCTCAACAATGTCGTCAACGCCGATGTATGTGCGCACCAAGCGGTTGATATCTGCAAAGAGCGGATGGGTGGTATTGGCGCGGTAGATCTTTTTGTTCCCTTCCAATACGGTTTGTAACAGGCCGGCGGCTTCGAAGCGGTTGAGTTCCTGGCGAATGGCATTCGTGCTTTCGCCAAACTCAGGCTCGAGACTACGCAGGTAACCGGTGCTGTTGATGTTCAGAAAGAACTTCAACATCAGTTTGATACGTGTCTTGGATGTGATCAGGGCTTCGAGCATAGGGTTGTTATAGTATGATTACACGATTGGTTGAAGATCAATGTTTCACTAAACGAGTAACAAAAGTACTCAATGTTTTGAAAAAAGCAAGTGTTTGGTGAAATTATTTTGGATAAGGTGGAATGGTGAAACAGTGAAAAGGTGGAATGGTGGAAAGGTGAAACAGTGAAACAGTGAAACAGTGAAGTATGATTAAGATGTCTTTAGTTTTCTTTCCAAGGCATATATCAGGTTAACTAGCATTTTTCTTATATACTTTATTTTTTCAGTAAAATATTCAATTTCAGTAAAATAACCAAGCCTAAATGCTATTTCAAGTTGTGTTTCAAGTTCAGACAAGGAACCATTGGAAATATAGAGGAATTGAATAAACTCCCTGGTATTTTTTCTTCCTGCCCCTTCCGCGATGTTTGACGGAATCGAAACGGCACATCTCCTGATCTGTGCTGAAAGCCCGTAAAGTTCCGAAGAAGGGAACTTTGATGTGATCTGATAAATCTCCGTAACAAACTCCATCGAAACCTTCCAAACCTCCAAATCCTTATAACTTTTCAACTTCTCCATCCCACCGTTTCACTATTTCACTATATCACTATTCCACATCATTGAGTCTTAAGAACTCTTTTCCTGATCCACAGTGCAAATAATGGATCAGAAAGAATATACCGCTCATCACTATTTTTAATAATGAGTCCTGTCCCTTTCAGAACTTTCAGGGTTCGGGAAACATTGATGCTTTTATAATCAATCCTGGAATAAAGAGAACTGGTGTCTTCTGCTATTTTCAGGACGACCAGGCGATGCTCCCGTCTTTTAGATGTTTCTTCCCAAAGTTTTTCCAGGTAGTTTCGTTCATGCAAAAGCAATTCTTCCAGGATCGTATCCAGATCAAGTTTAAATGATAAAGGTGATAGCTGGTGTTTTAAGATAATACAAAAAGTGTCTCATACGACATTTGTACTATTATAAAACCACAGATTATAACTTTCTCTTTCCATACCGTTTCACTGTATCACTGTATCACTGTTTCACTATTTCACTGTTCCACCGTTCCACTGTTCCACCGTTCCACCTTTCCACTATTTCACTGTTCCACTTTCCAGAGGTGACTGGGTGACTGGGTGTGAATGAGTGACATGGTGACTAAGTGACTGGGTGTGAATGAGTGACTGGGTGACTAAGTTACCCAGTTACCCAGTTACCATGTCACTGTTATAAAGTTTCAGGTTTCTGGTTACGATTATTCCCTTATTCCATGATCTCCCAAAACCCTTCTTTTCGGCCACCATGACGCTGTAAACGACCATCCTGCTTCAATCCTGAAATTTGTTTTTCTACAGCCCGTTGTGATATGCCTAATGTTTTTGCAACTTCATCTGCTGTTATTTTGGGATTGGATTTAATTAGACTATATATCTTTTCCGAACTCTTTTCCGAACTCTTTTCCGAACTCTTTTCCGAACTCTTTTGGAGAGAAAAAACGGTAACACGAAAACCATGTTGATAATTTTCAAATTTTGGCTTCGGAAGCCCGTTCGAATGAAAAACACCAGAAATTCTTTTTATACCCGACCCATATCTCTCAATCAAGCCGGCCTCTTTAAAGATGTTGGCAATTTGTTTATTTCGGGTAGTAGAAACATAATCGCCAGAAAGGAGTTTATCGACAGTTAACGGAGGAATCAAACCTCCAGGGTTAAAAAATTCAATTCTGTCGTCAAATATTTTAATGATCGAATCGCTACTTTGTGAATAGTCCCTGTGAACAATCATATTGAGCACAATCTCACGGATTGCTTCAGGTGGGTATTCAGGACGTTCTTCACGTTGAAGATCACCACTTATGATATATGCTTTTTTAAGATGTTTGCCGATAAATTCCATAACCCTTTCTGCCTGGCTGAAAAGGTCATCGCGAATGGTCAATCCATCATCAATAGTTATTTCATTCGAAAAGCGTCCTAATTCAATAGTGGAAAGCATTGTTCCTTGTCTGTTAAATAGCAGAAAACAGGCAATAGTAATGCTTTCATTTCTTATAAGTTCAAATTTTCTCATCACTTCTTCCGGTGAATCTTCAACAGGAGAGAACCGTATTTTATTCATCCTTCCTATAAAACTATTTACTTTTTCAAGGGAAATATCATCGAAATGATGATTTGTATCAATCAGGTAATCCCAACTTGAATTATATGTCTGCTGATGCAACTGAACCACTTCATTTAATGACATCTGGTGGTTTGAATTGGCTATACGTTTATAATAGCGCCCTTTGAACGAAACAGGCTTTAACGGATACTCTTCGACTTTAATAATAATAAGTTGTTTATCCGTGTAATTGACAATTTCGATATCAGCAGTTATGGATGGAGAAGTTTTGTTTTTGATCTCATTTAATATATTTTGAATGGTTTCCTTGCCGATCGTTAAGCCGGATATGTTCTTGTGATCGTCAATTCCAATTAAAACCTTACCACCTTTACTGTTAGAAAAAGCTACCAGTGTTTCAATGGCATCGTCATTAAACCGACTCTTGAATTCAATGACAGCACTCTCTCCGGAAACAATGATTTTATTTACATCTGCTGTTGTCATATTGTTTTAGTGCAACCGTGAAATGGTGACTGGGTGACTGGGTGACTGGGTGACTGGGTATGAATGAGTGACATGGTGACTAAGTGACTGGGTGACTAGGGGACTTTAATTTTCAAGTTGTCTCATGATCTCGTCTATTTGCAGTTTTAGAACAGGAATATCTTCAACTGCAAGTTTCCAGATCATGGAAAAAGTTACCCCGAAATATTCATGTACCAGTATATCACGCATTCCTGCAATTTCTTTCCATGGTATGTGATTCCATTTTTCTCGGGAATCCTGAGGAATGTGTTTAGCTGCTTCACCGATGATTTGTATCCTGCGTAAAACGGCATCCTGTTTTTCCGGTGAGTTGTAAAAAGCTCCTTCAGAAATGTCAGCAATGTACGTCGCAATTAATTCTGAAGACTCGGAAATATCTTCCAAATAAATCAGAAGGTCACGCTTCTTTTTCATCAGACTACGATGATCTCTTTTAATAGTATTGATTGTTTTAATCGTGGTTTTATGGCAGAACGCTCCAACAAATCAACCTTTCTTTTCAGGATTTCCTCCAATTCAATTTTAATTGAAGCAAAGGTCAATAAACTCATGGGCCTGTCTATTTCAATAACAAGATCAATATCGCTGCTTTCTGTATCATTTCCATACGCATAAGAACCGACAATAGATGCAGACTGTATCCCGTATTTGGATAATACCGGTTTAATCAACTGGATTATATGTTGAATGTCTGTTTTCATGTTTCAAAGATAGAGATAAATTGTTTTGTTCGTGTAGCGTGACTGGGTGAAAAGGAAAAGGTGAAAAGGTGAAAAGGTGAAACGGTGAACAGGATAAAAGTGCCGAATTAATCGATAAACTCCTGGAATGGAATGCCGGATTGTCTGCTGATCGATTTTAGGGTTCCGACAGGTATTTCTTTTCTGGGTGCCGGGATGATGGAGGAAGGTAATTTCGTCATCAGAACCGGATATTTAATTCTCCGATCAGCGTATCTTCAATTTTTCCATCTCACCATTTCACTATTTCACTGTTCCACTGTTCCACTATCCTGTGCTGTTGAGTTTTTGGTTTAGCGCTCGTATCAGGTTGACCAGCATTTTTCTTATGTATTTTATTTTTTCAGTATAGTTTTCAAGGTCTGTGAAGAGGGAATAGACACAGCACATCGTCTGATCTGGTTTGCTAACTTTTCCATACCCTATCACTGTTCCACCTTTTCACTGTTCCACCTTTTCACTGTTCCACCTTTCCACTATTTCACCGTTCCACCGTTCCACCGTTTCACCAGCGAATTGAAAAACCCGGTCATACTACAATTCTGCAACAAACTCCTTAAATCTTAGGATACGTTCGCTGTTTCTTTTTTCGAAAAGAAGATGTTCAAAATCCCGGGCTTTTTGCGATAAATTTATTTTTGCAAATAAAGATGTCAATGCTGATTTTAGTTCTGAAAGATTATGGATCCCGTTACGGGCTGCAAGAAAGTTGTAATCAGGAGTGGTTTGCCCCAATAAAAACATGCTATCATAAAAATCGCGCCCTTTACTCCTCGAAAGCAAGGCCGAAATCTTCATTGCACAAATTACCTCATCGGATGGGACCGGAAATGAGAAGAAGAAACCGGGGAAATAGATATTTCTTCTGGATGCTCTGAGTTTATCGCTGATTTTATCACGGGCTTCTACATTCAGACCAAAGCGTTGCAAGTAAAGAAGAATAGCATCGGTCATTTCCGTAAATTCCTCTCGTGTAAAGTCTTTGCAATCAAAATCCAGGTCTTCCGAGAAGCGGTCTATCCCCTTGATTAGCCGCAGGTTTGTGCCTCCAATGAATGCCATTTTCCGGATAAAGGATGTTGTTGCCAGGTAATCGAGGATTAGAAGCTGTATATATTCTTTTACCAAATACTTCTGGTGTGCAGGATTATCGCGGATCAGCGGGGGAAAGAAGTTTCTGATCTGTTCTACCTGAATCATAAACCGTATGTTGTTATAAGCAACTCAAGCCTTTTTCCCAATGCCCGGTTCCTGAATTTGGCCGTATAATTCCTCAGCAATTCCACGTTCAGACTATCCTGCATAAAATCTTCGTCAAGACGTAATGCCTCCATTTCTTCCTTGTTGTCGTAATACGGGTTCAGATACAGCAAGTCGAGCAGGGCCTTTTCAGCTTGGGCAATCAGCAGGCTCCGGCTTTTTGAAAAAGGCTTCAGATCATATCCGAACATCAGCTCAGCCCGGATGCTTTTATATGAATAGCTGCCAAAAGGATTCACAAAACCCGCTGTTTTAAGGGATGTCACGCTGCTTATCTGCACGACTGCTTCAGGGATCATTCCATAGAAGGAAAGGGCCGAGTGCAGGCTAATATAAGAAGGCCGGTAAATGCGGTTGGCAATGAAAAGCTCAAAACCGGGTTCGGCCAGGTATTCAGGAAAACTGTAGAAGCCATTTCTCAATTTGATCAGCGAACCTTTCTTTACCCAGTTTAGCAGGTTGTTCTTATCAAAACCCGGCTGCCAGGCATATACCTGGTTGGGAGTAAAACAAGCCAGATCAAAAAAAGCTTTACGAAATTCCTGATAATTCATTTCTGTTTTTCTGCAAAAATACGGAAAAATGGAATTATATCAAAGTGAAAAAGTGGAATGGTGGAAAGGTGAAACAGTGATACAGTGAAACGGTGTGGTATGGTTATGTTGTCTTTAGTTTTCTTTCCAGGGCATAAATCAGGTTGACCAGCATTTTTCTTATGTATTTTATTTTTTCAGTATAGTTTTCAAGGTCTGTGAAGAGGGAATAGACACAGCACATCGTCTGATCTGGTTTGCTAACTTTTCCATACCCTATCACCTTTCCACCTTTTCACTGTTTCACCGTTCCACTGTTCCACCGTTCCACTGTTCACTTAGTACAGCTTCGCCCCCTGAGTCCCATCCGTTGTTGGATAAGATACTGTAAATCAATCAATAAGATGACCAATCCTAAAAGCAGATCAGTCTATGTTTTTCCACAAGAGGAGCTGCTTTTTTTGTAAAAGCACGTTCTTTTGTTTGTTAAAATCGTCAGTGGTCAGGATACTCGCCTGAATCTTGCGGGTGATGAGTTTTTCGGCTTTTTCGCAGCCCCGGTTCAGGAATTCCTGATCGATATGATCGCCCACCACAATCAGTTCTACCAGCCGGCTGTCATTACCCATGGCCAGGTCGCCGCTTAGGTAAACTGCTTCGGGTTTTCCCAATTGGCTGATCACCTGCTCAACAATGTCGTCAACGCCGATGTATTTACGCACTAAACGGTTGATATCGGTGAAGAGCGGATGGGTGGTATTGGCGCGGTAGATCTTTTTGTTCCCTTCCAATACGGCTTGTAACAGGCCGGCAGCTTCAAAGCGGTTAAGCTCTAAACGGATAGCATTGGTGCTTTCGCCAAACTCAGGCTCGAGGCCACGCAGGTAACCGGTGCTGTTGATGTTCAGAAAGAACTTCAACATCAGTTTGATACGCGTCTTTGAGGTAATCAGGGCTTCGAGCATAGGGTCGTTACGGTATGATTACACGATTGGTTGAAGACTAAACGAGTAACAAAAGTACTCAATGTTTTGGAAAAAGCAAGTGGTTGGTGAAATTATTTTGGAGAAGGTGGAATGGTGACTGGGTGACTGGGTGACTATGTGACTGGGTGACTATGTGACTAATTGAATAAATTACCAAGTTACCCTGTTACCTTGTTACTCAGTTACCTAGTTACCATGAGACTGGGTGACTGGGTGTGAATGAGTAGTGACATGGTGACTAGGTGACAAAGTGACTAGGGGACTTTAATTTTCAAGTTCAAATTGTCTCAGGATCTCGTCAATTTGCTGTTTTAGTTCCGGAATATCTTCAACTGTAAGTTTCCATATCATTGAAAAAGTTACCCCGAAATATTCATGAACCAGGATATCTCGAATTCCGTTTTTCCGGTGAGTTGTAAAAGACTCCTTCAGAAATGTCAGCAATGTACGTTGCAATCAATTCTGAAGACTCCAAAATATCTTCCAAATAAATCAACAGATCGCGTTTTCTTTTCATTATGCGATGATGATTTCCTTTGAAAGTAAAGATTGTTTTAACCGCTGTTTAATTGCAGACTTCTCAATCAAATCCACTTTTCTGTTAAGGATCTCTTCCAATTCGATCTTAATTGTAGCGAACGTTAACAAACTCATTGGCTTTTCAATCTGTACAATAAGATCAATGTCACTGTCATTGGAATAATCCCCATGTGCTAAAGAACCGACAATAGATGCAGAATGTATCCCGTATTTTGTTAATACTGGTTTAATAAGTAGGATTATATGGTTAATGTCTGCTTTCATGTTTCAAAGATAGAGATAAATTGTTATATTCGTGAGGGGTGACTGGGTGTGAATGAGTGACATTGTGACTAAGTGACTGGGTGACTAAGTTACCCAGTCACCATGTTACCCAGTCACCATGTTACCTAATTAGTTTTGGGTTCTTTTAGCGACCGTAACAAACCGGAAAGTTGTCCCCCGATTATTTTTAATTCGTTTTCCAGGGAAATGATTGTTTCTTTTGGCAAATAATTCAGGTTTTGACTGACAATGATCTGGGTTTCAAGTTCAGTCAGGCTTCCTCTTGCAATATAAAGAAACTGGATGAATTCTTTTTTTGAATTTCTCGCTGCACCCTCTGCAATATTAGATGGAATAGAAACTGCAGACCGGCGCATTTGGTTGGTCAATCCGAATAGTTCTTCTTTTGGATAACTTTTTGTCACAGTATAAATCGTCGTAACAAGTTTAATACTGTTTTTCCAAACTTCAAGATCTTTATGAGTCTTCATCTTAATAATCACCCTGTCACCCAGTCACTTAGTCACCGTTCCACCGTTATTTCCTTACTAATATTCATCCATCAGTAAAAAATCGGCGATGTGTTTATGCTGAACACCTTCAATATTATCCTTCCACATCTCATCCATCGTTACTACGTATTTGGGATGATGATCTTTGATCTCGAGCAACGGCGTAAACTCTCTGTCAATTGTGGTTTGCTCAGTGATTTTATAAGCCACCTGGACATACACCTTTTTTTCATTCTTTTCGGCGATAAAATCGATCTCTTTGTCATCCGATTTTCCGACAAATACCCGATACCCTCTGCGTTTAAGCTCCAACATTACAATATTTTCCAAAACTCCTGAAATAAGCCTGTCTTTAAATCCCATTACCGCATAAAGCAACGACTGATCACCCACGAAATATTTTTCCTGAGTTTTTAGGATCTCTTTCCCTTTTATATCGTAACGTGGTATCCGGTAAATAATAAATGCTCCTTCAAGCGCATTCAGGTAATTATATACCGTATTTAGATCGATTTTGCGATGCTGGCCTTTGAAATAATCGGCCACGTTTTTTGCAGAGAATTTATTGCCCACGTTATCAAACACATATTTGACAACCCGCTCCAAAAGTTCCACATCGCGAATGTTATAACGTTGAACGGTATCGCGCAGTATAGCCGACGAATAAATATCGAATACTACTTTATAGGCAGTCTCATACGTGTATTCCCCGGTATGAAGAGCCGGAAATCCCCCCAAACGTAAAAAATATTCAAATTCACGATAAAGATTTGAAACCGCTTCATGGGTACGTGTATGTTTAAAAAGAAGGCATTCGGCAAAAGAAAGTGGATGCACGTGAAACTCTATATATCTTCCTGTCAGGTAAGTGGCTAATTCCGATGACAATAGCCTGGAGTTGGAACCGGTAATATAGATATCCGTGTTGAAATCGACTAAAAAAGAATTTACCGCCTTTTCCCACGATACGACTTCCTGAATTTCATCGAGCAGAATATAGTAACGCTGCTTATTAGCAATTTTAGCCTTCACAAATTCGTACAACTTGTCTGCTATATCAATATCTGAAAATTCAAAACTTTCAAAATTGATATAAATGATATTGTTTTCCCCGATCCCCATGCTCAGCAATTCATCTTGCAGCAATATAAGAATGGAGGATTTACCACTTCGTCTAAGACCGGCAATAACCTTGATAAATGGCTTATCAATATAGTCGCGAAGCTGATTCAAATATAATTCCCGTTTAATCATTCCGATGAATTTTTAGGGCTATACCCGCAAAGATAGTATAAATAAATAGTTTTTTTGAGGTTATAACCCTAAAGTGTTTGTCGGGGTGCCGTTGGCTATTGGTGATTGACAATTTGGTGACTGGGTGACTGGAAGAAAAGGTGACTAAGTGACATGTTGACTGGGTGACTGGGTGACTGGGTGACTAGGTGACTAAGTGACTGGGTGACTAAGTGACTGGGTGACAAGAATCATTTTAATTTCTCTTTGAGGAATTGATCACGGTGTAGTATTAAAGTTTGTTTTACTGCGTTGAGGGTCAATTCTTTTTCCAGTAGGAGATTTGGCCAGTTTTCTTCGATGATATCGTCGAAATAAGTCAGGCTTTTAATCACGTGAAAATCATTTCTTTCCGAATATTTTTCCTTGTAAAATCCAATAAGTCCCCCAAAGGAATACTTTTTAAGAAGAAAATAAATATCCACAAAGTCCTTTGCCCTGGTTCCGTTTCCGCTGATCGCATTTAGTTTCATCGCGGCAATGTCGGCCAGTGATGCCATTATCATCCCTTCTTCTTTCACCGGATCACTGACCCAGGGATAATCATGCTGGAGCATATCAATGAAAATGCCTTTGATAAACCCTTTAAGGGTGTTATGATGCATAAACTGAAGCGCAAAACCATAATTCTTCTCCAGATAAGCTACCATTTCCTGGGCATTAAACGGATTCCTGGTGAATACATCAATATCAAGGGAAATACGATGCCCAATCTGTAAGGACAATGCTGTGCCTCCTACGAGGGAAAAATCATGAAACACAGGATCAGCTTGTAAAGCCCTGATCAATGCCAGTGTTGCGGGTTCGACTGTTTCTTTGTGAAGCATTTCATTTCCTTTTTTGGTATTCCAAGGTAACCTACAATAAATGCAAATGTCTTGGGGTCAAGGTAACCCAATCGCTTAACGACATTTGTTATAGTATCTTTTCCGTAAAAATCAAATATTATTTTTATCTCAGACAGGTTTCCAAAGGATAGGACCCTTTCTATAATCAGGCTATTATTCTTGTTCTGGTCAAGCCCTGTCAGGTCGACATCCCAGAATAGTTCTTTTCGTATCTTAAGGCTGATCATGTCTAAAAGAGTGTATTAACAAAGATAATCATATTAAGTGACTAGGTGACTGGGTGAAAAGGTGACTAAGTGACTAGGTGACATGGTGACTAGGTGATTGGGTGACTGGTTTCAGGTTTCCGGGTTTGGCCTTATTTGCCGGGTGCTCTTTATTCTTCTTATACTTGAATGTGAATGGAGAATTCGAAGGACTTCAACGTACCCGGCTTTTATTCTATTCTCTCGCTTTCAGCCATTGTTCAAAGTGCTCCATTGACTCTTGAATGGTATGAAACGGACCTTTTTCAGCTTTTCGTATCCCAGCTATGAATTCATCCTGACTCAGCGTATTACCAGGTAAAGTCCAGTTTTTCGAATCTTTTTTTTGCTCTTTTGTTTTTATACCTTTCATGACAGGTCTTGGAAAATTAAAGTGTAAAGTTACAAAACTAATGGGTTGCTTAAAACCAAAGGTGCTCTTTTTCTTTCGTTACTGTTTCCAGTTCCGGCAAGGAACCGTTAGATATATAAACGGTGACTGGGTGACTGGAAGAAAAGGTGACTAAGTGACTAAGTGACTGGGTGACTAAGTGACTAAGTTACCATGTTACCCTGTTACCTTGTTACTCAGTTACCTAGTTACCATGAGACTGGGTGACTTGGTGACTGGGTGACTAGGTGACTGGGTGACTAGGTGACTGGGTGACTAGGTGACTGGGTGACTGTTTTTGAGATTCTTTAAGGGATCGTAATAAACCGGAAAGTTGTCCTCCTATAATTTTCATTTCATTTTCAAAATCTTTAAATGTTTCTTCTGGCAAAAATGAAAGATTATAGCTTACAATTAACTGGGTTTCGAGTTCAGCCAGACTGCCTCTTGCGATATGAAGAAAATGAATGAATTCTTTTGTTGAATTTCTTGCTGCTCCTTCTGCAATATTTGATGCAATGGAAACAGCACATCTGCGCATTTGATTTGTAAGGCCATATAATTCTTCTTTTGGAAAATTTCTCGTAGTCGAATAAATATTGGTTATAAGTTTAATACTGTTTTTCCATACTTCAAGATCTTTATGGGTTTTCATTATTCTTATTTTTAATTCCTTAGTCACCTAGTTACTCAGTTACCTAAGTTACCATGTCACCATGTCACCGTTCCACTGTTCACTTAATACAGCTTCGCCCCCTGAGTCCCATCCTTTGTTGGATAAGATACTGTAAATCAATCAATAAGATGACCAATCCTAAAAGCAGATCAGTCTATGTTTTTCCACAAGAGGAGCTGCTTTTTTTGTAAAAGCACGTTCTTTTGTTTGTTAAAATCGTCAGTGGTCAGGATACTCGCCTGAATCTTGCGGGTGATGAGTTTTTCGGCTTTTTCGCAGCCCCGGTTCAGGAATTCCTGATCGATATGATCGCCCACCACAATCAGTTCTACCAGCCGGCTGTCATTACCCATGGCCAGGTCGCCGCTTAGGTAAACTGCTTCGGGTTTTCCCAATTGGCTGATCACCTGCTCAACAATGTCGTCAACGCCGATGTATTTACGCACTAAACGGTTGATATCGGTGAAGAGCGGATGGGTGGTATTGGCGCGGTAGATCTTTTTGTTCCCTTCCAATACGGCTTGTAACAGGCCGGCAGCTTCAAAGCGGTTAAGCTCTAAACGGATAGCATTGGTGCTTTCGCCAAACTCAGGCTCGAGGCCACGCAGGTAACCGGTGCTGTTGATGTTCAGAAAGAACTTCAACATCAGTTTGATACGTGTCTTGGATGTGATCAGGGCTTCGAGCATAGGGTTGTTACGGTATGATTACACGATTGGTTGAAGACTAAACGAGTAACAAAAGTACTCAATGTTTTGAAAAAAGCAAGTGTTTGTGGGATTTTTTTTCATTGGAGCATAGTTTTTTCTGGCTTTTGGCTGTTGGCCGTTGGCTGTTGGCTGTTGGCTTTTGGCTATTGAAGTTGTTGTATAAGGTGCAGAAGCTAACGGCTAACAGCTAATGGCTAACGGCCTTTTTGGCTATTGGCTTTTGGCTATTAGCTATTGAAGTTGTTGTATAAGGTGCAGAAGCTAACAGCTAATGGCTAAAAGCTAACGGCTAACGGCTATCCTTTCAACTTAGTGATAAATTGATTGATTTGTTTTTGTAAGGTGTTAAGTTCAATTAGGAAAGAATTAAAATCAGTTTCATTAATGTAACCGAGTTTGTTTGAAATAGTCAACTGGGTTTCAAGTTCAAATGATGATCCCATCGAAATTTCGAGATAACGGGCAAATTCAACTTCCGACTTACGAGAAGCACCCTCAGCAATATTTGATGCTATGGAAACTGCTGCACGCTGCATCTGAGAGCAAAGTCCATATTTTTCATGAGTTGGGAATTCTCGTGTGATTTGATATACAGTTTTTGAAACTTGAATAGCTCCTGACCAGATATTAAAAGTTCTGAAGTTTCTCATGTTTGTTGGCTTTTGGCCGTTGGCTGTTGGCTGTTGGCTTTCATAAGTGCGTAAGTATATGAATGATAGCAAGTTGAATGACGGAATGATTCAATGGCTGAATTGTTGTCTTTTGTCGCCTGGCATTGGGAAACTGTTCGAGACGAAGAATGTTTTCAGGAAATCGGTTTTATTATGGGAACCGATGATAGATTTTATCGCGGGTGTGCGAAAGATCTTTTATAAACCCACCCAAAAACTCGACTTTCACTCCTTTATGATTTCGTGGATAGCATCCAATACTTTTTGTCGGCTTACCTTAGGTGTTTTTTTATTTTTTTCCATGGATTGAAAAAGGCGTTCATCGGCATCACTTTCAATGGTGGTTACCTTTGCTCCGAGTCTTTTTGCAAGTTCAAGAAAAAAATTGAGTTCGGATTTATCTTTAGGCTTGATAATTAAGGTTTCCATATTTTTCTGTTTTTACAAAGATAAAAAATTTTAAAACATACATCCTTATATGTTTAAGAAGCGAATTAATCAGTTAACAGCTAATGGCTTTTGGCCGTTGGCCTTTGGCTATTGGTGATTGGTGATACGGTGGAACAGTGGAACAGTGGAACAGTGGAACAGTGGAAAAGTGATACGGTGAAATGGTGGAACGGTGAAAAGGTGACTAAGTGACTAGGTGACTAGGTGACTAGGTGACATGGTGACTAATTGAATAAATTACCAAGTTACCCTGTTACCTTGTTACTCAGTTACCCTGTTACCTTGTTACTCAGTTACCCTGTTACCTTGTTACTCAGTTACCTAGTTACCATGTCACCATGTCACTGTTCCACCGTTCACGTCTCACGTCTAATGATGCGCATATGTGTTATTGGGATAGTCACGAAAATAGATTGCCCTACGGCGGAGATTTCAACCTTTACTTTTTGCTTGCCGGCTAAATGGATCAATTCCCCGAAAAGGCCTTTTAACGGACCTTTGATCACTTCAACCGACTGTCCGGGGAGGTATTGTTCCATATTTTCAGGCAGCGGATCGTCGGACGACAGGAAGAACCTGACGGCTTCGATTTGCTGGGGCGGGATGGGAACAGCTTTTCCTTCGAAAGTAATATAACGCGCTACACCTGTGGTGTTGAGCACATCGAAATAACGTTTTTCCGAGATATTCACAAAGATATAGGAACGGAACAGCGGCTCTTCGACCCATTTTTTCCGGTCGGACCATTGTTTCAAGGTACGCATCAGGGGGAGATAGGCGTCAATGCCATCTCTGACAAGCTCAGCATAAGCCTTTTTCTCGGCGCGGGGAAGGGTATAGACGGCGTACCAGTTCATAAGTTCTTCCAATACCATTCGCACGCGAGTTCGAAGCCTTTCCGGGCGTCAAATTGCGGGTTATAACCCAGATATTTTTTTGCTTTTTCGATCGAAGCGTGGGAATGGGGGATGTCGCCAGGGCGTTCAGTGCCATAGATCGGTTCTATCCGTGCAATCTCCGGATCGAAGCGGGAGAGGTTGTCGCGGAGGATGTTGAAAAGCTCGTTGAGGGTAGTGTTGGCGCCGTAGGCGATGTTAAAAATAGTTCGCAGTTCGCAGTTCGCAGTTCGCAGTTCTGACTGCTGACTGCTGACTGCTGACTGCTGACTGCCGATTGCTGCCAGCTCATTCGCCTGTACCACATTATCGATATAGGTAAAGTCCCTGGAATAGCTGCCGTCGCCGTTAATGACAGGCCGTTCGTGCTTCATCAGTTGTGAAACCCATTTGGGGATGACGGCGGCGTATGCTCCGTGCGGATCCTGGCGGCGGCCGAAGACATTAAAATAACGCAGGCCGGTGGTTTCCAGGCCGTAAATGTCATGGAAAATCCGGGCATATTTTTCATTCACGACCTTGGTGACGGCATAGGGCGATAAAGGCTCGCCGGTTTCTTCCTCCACTTTGGGCAATTTTTTGCTGCTGCCATAGACTGACGAACTGGAAGCGTAAACGAATCTTTTAACCCTGGCATCGCGGGCAGCGATGAGCATGTTCAAGGTCCCGGTGATATTAATCTCGTTGGTACGTGCCGGATTCTCGATAGATCGCGGTACAGAGCCGAGGGCAGCCTGATGAAAGACATAATCCATCCCATTACATGCTTTTTTACAGATTTCAGGATCGCGTATGTCGCCTTCGATGAAAGTAAAACGGGGGTTGGAAAGAAAAGGCTCTATGTTTTCCCGGTGGCCGGTGAGTATATTATCCAGACAGACGACTTCGTTATCCTGGGTGAGAAAAGTTTCACAAAGAGCAGAACCTATGAATCCAGCACCGCCAGTTACGAGCAAACGACTGTTTGTGAGGTTGATCATCAGGATTATATTTGTCGATTAAATATACTGAATACCTTGGAATCGAATAATTCATTCGTCCCTACGGGACTTTAAAATTTTCTCGTTATCTCTTACCCAGGGATAAATCCCTGGGCTACTATCATTCGTCCTTACGGGACTATAATATCTTGATATTATCTCTCACCCAGGGATAAATTCCTGGGCTATTATCATTTATCCCTAAGGGATATCAATTTCCACCAATAAATAAGTCCCCAATTCAAAATTCAAAATTCAAAATTCAAAATTACACAATCATTCCCACTCCCACCGTATTGAACGTTCCTTCCTCGATCAGGATGATGCTGCCGGTGGTGCGGTTTCGCCGGTAGCTGTCGTAAAACAATGGTTTGGTAGTCCGCAGTTGTACACGGGCAATTTCGTTCATTCTCAGTTCTTTTCCATCCGGAACCTGTTCGAGCGTGTTGACATCGACCTTATAAACAATCTCTTTGATCATAGCCCTTACCTCGGAGGTGGTGTGGCGGAGGTAATATTTCATGCCCGGGAGCAGTGGTTTTTCGCTCATCCAGCACATCATGACTTCGATATCCTGCCCGGTTTCAGGCACGTTGTTTTCCCTGACGATCATATCGCCCCGGCTTATATCGAGGTCGTCGGAAAGGCGGAACGTTACTGACATAGGCGGGAAAGCCTCATTTATTTCCGATTCGTCAAAATCGATGGATTCGAGGGTGGTAATGAAGCCGGAGGGCAGCACCATCACCTTTTCTCCTTTAAGGAAAACCCCGCCGGCGACCCGTCCGGCATAGCCGCGGTAGTCGTGGAATTTCTCCGAAACAGGCCGGATCACATACTGAACGGGGAAGCGCGGGTCGATATGGTTATGGTCACTGGCAACATGGATATTCTCCAGGATATAGCGAAGTGTGCCACCTTCATACCACGGCATGTTGTTCAGTTTGTCGACCACGTTATCTCCTACCAGCGCGCTGATGGGGACAAAGTGGATGTCTTTCACATCGAGTTTGGCGGCGAAAGCGCCGAAGTCGTGCTTGATCTTTTCATAGACCTCTTCGCTGTAATTCATCAGGTCCATTTTGTTGACACAGATGATCAGATGGGGGATCTGCAGCAGGGATGCGATGTAGGAATGGCGGTATGTCTGCTCGGTCACGCCATTGCGGGCATCGATGAGGATGATGGCGGCGTTGGCTGTTGAGGCTCCGGTGACCATGTTGCGGGTGTACTGAACATGGCCGGGGGTATCGGCGATAATGAACTTGCGTTTGGGTGTGGCAAAGTAACGGTAAGCCACATCGATGGTAATGCCTTGCTCCCGCTCGGCGCGGAGGCCATCTGTAAGCAGGGCAAGATTGATCATTTCATTGCCTTTTCTGATGCTGGCACGTTTGACCGCCTCGAGCTGATCCTCGAAAATGGATTTACTATCATACAGCAACCTGCCGATCAGGGTACTTTTCCCGTCATCGACGCTGCCGGCCGTCGTAAAGCGCAACAGCTCCATTTCGAGGTAAGTTTTGCTTGAGAATTTATCTTCCACTTAAAAAAATTAAAAATTAAAAATTAAAAAAAGTCCCCAACTTAAAATTCAACATTCAACATTCAAAATTGTCAGAAGTATCCTTCTTTCTTCCGGTCTTCCATAGCTGATTCCGATCGCAGGTCATCGGCGCGGCCGCCCCGTTCGGTCACCCTGACGGCGGCGATTTCCTGGATAATGTCTTCCAGCGTAGAGGCTTCCGACACGGTCAGCCCGGTGCAGGAAATATCGCCGATGGTACGGCACCTGATACGCATGGTGATTACTTTTTCAGTATCCCTTTTTTTCATAAAAGGGGCATCGGCCAGCCAAACCCCGTCGCGGTTAAACACTTTACGTTCATGCGTGAAGTAAAGGTTTGGAATATCAATATTATCGAGGTAGATATATTGCCAGATATCCATTTCGGTCCAGTTGCTGAGGGGGAAAACCCGGAAATGCTCCCCGGTGCGCTTTTTGCTGTTGAAGATATTCCACAATTCCGGGCGCTGGTTTTTAGGGTCCCACTGCCCGAATTCATCGCGGTGCGAGAAAAAGCGTTCCTTGGCACGGGCTTTTTCCTCATCACGGCGGCCTCCACCCATCGCGGCGTCGATCTTATGTTTGGTGAGGGTATCGAGCAGGGTAACGGTTTGTAACAGGTTACGGCTGGCATCAAAGCCGGTTTCTTCCACCACACGGCCATTATCGATCGATTCCTGCACCGATCCGACTATCAACTGCACACCAAGCTTTTTGACCAGTTCATCGCGGAAGATCATGGTTTCAATAAAGTTATGGCCGGTATCGATATGCATAAGCGGAAAAGGTATCCTGGCGGGCCAGAAGGCTTTCCTGGCCAGGTGAACCATCACGATCGAATCTTTTCCGCCGGAAAACAGCAGCGCCGGCCTTTCAAACTGGGCCGCCACCTCCCTCATAACGTAAATGGATTCTGATTCCAGTTCGCGAAGATGATTGAGGTTGTATTTTCGTTGAAGATCGGTCATTGGTCATTGGTCATTAGTCATTAGTCATTGGTCATTAGGTAGTCATTAGGTGGTCATTATGTTGTTAATTGTTTTTCTGTCAACTGTCAACTGTCAACTGTCAACTGTCAACTGTCAACTCTGATCTTTGGCAGTAAAAATTCCAGCAATTTCTCAACAGATTGTTCGATAGTCAGCAGGTCGGTACGGATTTCGAGATCAGCATCGGCCGGGGCTTCAAAGGGTGCGCCGATCCCTGTAAAGTCTTTTATTTCTCCTTTTCTTGCTTTGGCATAAAGTCCTTTGACATCGCGTTTTTCGCAAACTTCAAGCGGTGCGTTGATATACACCTCAATGAAATTTTCTCTTCCGAGAATATCCATAGCCAGATGACGGACTTCACGGGTTGGGCTGATAAAGCTGTTGATGGCAATGATGCCGCAATTGAGGAAGAGTTTGGAAACCTCGGCGATCCGGCGGATATTTTCCCGGCGGTCTTCTGCGGAAAAGCTGAGATTATTGTTGATCCCGCTGCGGATGTTGTCACCATCGAGGATCTGCACCGTAAAATTCCTGGCAAAAAGTTCTTCTTCGAGGCGTTTGGCAAGGGTGGTTTTCCCTGCACCCGAAAGACCGGCAAACCAGATCACCCTGGCTTTTTGCCTTAATCGCTTTTCCTTGGCTTCCCGCATATTACAAATGTTCACCGCTATTTCCGGTAAGGCTCAGAACCTTTTAAAAATCCTGTTCGTTTTTGAATCCATTTCTTTGTTTTTATCGTCGGAATAGTAGCCATAACCGTAACCATAACCGTAACCATACCCATAACCGTACCCATAGCCGTAACCATAACCGTACCCATAGCCATAACCGTAGGAACCTTTGGTAAGTTTAACGTCGTTGATCAGGATATGGATATTCGGCATTTTTCTTTGTTCAATATCTTTAATAATTGAGCCGAAGACTTTTTTAAGTGTATAATTCTGTCGCACGCAGAAAAGGTTGGCATCGGTATATTTCATCAGCAGGAAAGCATCGGTGACAAGGCCAACCGGCGGGGTATCGATGATGATAAAGTCGTAGTCCTCTTTCAGGCGGCGGAAAAGCTCATCGGTTTTTTCGGAAGCAATCAGCTCGGATGGGTTAGGGGGAACAGGTCCTGCCATGATGATATCGAGGTTATCGATCATGGAATGCTGGATTATGCTTTCATAGGAGCTTTTATTGATCAGGTAGGAGCTGATACCTTCATTATTGGACAGGCCAAAGTCCTGGTAGATTTTGGGTTTCCGCAGGTCGAAACCGATCAGCATGGTTTTTTTACCATAGAGTGCGAAAATTGATGCAAGGTTGATGGATATAAAAGTTTTACCGGCACTGACCATATCAGAGGTGATCAGAACAGTCATCTTGGTTTTTCCTTTTGTAATGAATGACAGATTTGTACGGATCGACCTGAATGACTCTGCTATGGAAGATTTTGGAGAATCGGCCACCACAATGGTGCTTAGCCTATTGCTATGGATAATGTGCCCGATGATGGGCACCTGGGTAATCTTCTCGACGTCAGCGCGTTCAATTATCTTATCATTCAGGTAATCCTTACCGAGTATAAACAGGACGGGCAGGATCAGGCCAAGGATCAATGCGATGATATAATTCAGGCTGGTCTTGGGATATACCGGGGAAGAAGCCTGCAACCCGGCAGGGTCGACGATCTCATTATCAGAAACATTGGAAGCCCTTGTGATCTGTGCTTCGGCCCTGCGCTGTTGCAGGAAGTTATAAATGTTGTCGCTTAACTTGAATTTCCTGGTGATTCCAAGCAGTTCCCGCTGGGTTTTGGGGATCGTGATCATCTGGCCGGTCAGGACCTCCATCCGGCTTCTGATATCTTTTAAACCAATTTCAGAATTCTTCACGATATTGGTGATATTTTCCAATAACGCATCTTTCGTGTTTTCGATACGAAGATCGAGCGCGATAACAGTAGGGTTTTTTTCTGTAGAAGTAAGAAACGCTTCCGCTCTCTCGTTAAAGAGTGTGGAAAGTTCCTGGATCAGGCTGGTCGTCAAGGGGTCATCAATGCCCATCGCCGATGGGACAATCAGGCCCTGCTGCACGTCTTTATTGCCTTCGACATACTTTTTCAGCGATTTGTAATACATGTTTTTTACCTTCAGATCAGCCTGCTGGGTTTCCAATGTCTTCATGTATTCAACAGCTTGTTGTGACTGGAAATCGATATCCATGACGATATTCTGGCTCCGGTAATCCTGCAGTTCCAATTCAGCGAAACTCAGCGAATCGCTGATATCCATCAACTGCTCGTCGATAAACCGGATTGTATTGGTAGCGATCATGTTTTTCTTCTCAAGTCCCTGGGCGATATATTCCCTTGTCAGCATGTTCAGGAAAGTTGCTTCTTTGGCTTCATTAAATCCCCTGAGGGACAGCTTCAGGATTGAAGCTTCTCTATTGATAGGTTCAATGGTAATGCCCTTATTCGCATATCTTGCTATAAGTGATTTAAGGTCTTTAAAAACAAAATTCAGGTTCCTGGCAACAAGTTCATTCACCAGGGCATTTGGTTTCAGCACCAGGTGAAAGCTATAGGCCTCACCCTCGAGTTGTTCCCCAAAGAACAGCGTATCACTGACCTTGAGGAACAGATATTTATCTTCAGCCTCTTTATAAGTCGAATAATCGTATAGCGTAGTATTTTCCGATTCTGCCTGGATGAAATATTTGGATGCAGAAATGATTTTAACCTTGAATTCCACATTGACCGGTTGCAGGTGACTTGTATCAAATACAACTTCAAAGGGGTTATCAGGGTAAAGTTCCTTGGAAATGAAATTTTCCTCTTCGAAATAAGCGACGAAAAAGCTAAGGTTTTTCACCGTACGTTCAGTCAGGGAGTAGGAACTCAGAACACCGATTTCGTTCTGAATATTTTGCAGGTCACCCCCGAAACCAAGCCCGATCAATTGTTGCGGGTCGATAGTTTTGCCCCGGTCGGATTTAATGATCACCGTGGTGCTGACCTCATAAACAGGTTTGGTGTATTTATTGAAAAGGAAGGCGATAATGAGGGCCACGATGATGGTCAGAATGAAAAAATACCAATAGCGGTAAATCTTAAAGAAGAGGGCTTTATAATCAAAGCTCTCTTCTGCCTGTGGCTGAGTTTGCTGATAAATACGGGTATTTTCGTTTTCCACTTTATTAATTATTTGCTGAAGTAATTGATGAGTAAAAGCGTGGTACTAATAGTGGTGAATATTAAAGTATAAGGGAACTCACTGAAAGCAAATTGTTTACCCTTAAGCGATTCAACATAGACCAGGTCGTTAGGCATGATGTAATAATAATCCGATTCCAGGATACTGTAATCGTTCAGGTTAATCCGGTAGGTTTTAACCCCTTTCTCACTCTGGCGTACAAGCAGCACCTTGTTTCTTTTGGCGAAATCAGTCATATCTCCTGCCATGGCAATGGCTTCGAAAATATTTATTTTATCCTGGTAAACCACATATTTTCCCGGATTTTTAAATTCACCTAACATCGAAACATGAAAATTAGCCAGCTTAACAATTACGATAGTATTTTTGACATATTCATTCACCCTCTCCTGGATTTTCTGGCGTATTTGTTCGGTAGTGAAATTATCGACCATTACTTTTCCGATAAGGGGAAACTCAACGTAACCCGAGTCATTGACGGTATAACTGTTCAGGTAAATACCTGCTTCGTCATAATAATTATTAATTGCACCCGATTCATAGAAGAAATTAGTTTTTTCATCGAGGCTTTTAACCTTGACATAGAGATTATCTCCCTTGTGAACAAGATATTCTATGGCTTCGGGTTTCTTAAAATCAGCCTTGGCCATTTTGGATTCCTTGGGGTCCTGCAGATATCGGATACGTTTCATCGGTACGCATGACGACAGGAGGATTGCTGCTAAAAAGAGTACTAATCCTGTTTTTTTTAACATATCCGGGGTTCTTTTCATATCAAATCGTTTCTCTGATTGGTTCAAAACTCTTTGTAGTAATTATTAAAGGGAGTGCAAAAGTAAAAAAAATCCTTGAACTAACTCACATAAGTTTCTGGTAAGTTTGCCACCATCTATCGGGGAGGGTATTCTGGCAGGCGGTCTGGTAATCCTGGTAGGAACATGGTACAAGGTGGTGCCGTTCGTAGCGTTCGCGATGTTTGCTACGAATAGGGACCTCCATCCACCAACGCTCGCTCTTATTGCTACGGTAAAAAACCACTTCGTCTTTAAAATCTTTCAGGGTCACGGTATATTTTACCATGTCTTTTTTCTTGTCGGGCGGGAAATCCCCTTTGCGGCTATAAAAACCGTCGATAAAATACCATATCATTTGTCCGGCAAGCTGGGCGGTTTGCGATTGACGGTCGAGCCTGGGGTTAACCTCATAAAGGCCAAGGGAAGTCAGCTTATCGCTCAATCCTGCATAGCGCATGATCTGGCAGATTTCCTCTCCGTAGAAGCCGTTAGGTGAGGCATTTCCATTCCCGGGTGCATCCGAAGCCCTGACGGCACCAATATCTACGCTTATCATATCGGCATTCCTTACCATCGGTTCGACTTCTTCCATATTAGCCCTCACCATTCCCAGGCGGTAGGTGTCGAAATAAAGGTTTTTCATCAGGGTGATTGCCTGTTGGTCGACAAAATAGGTTTGGAAGCCGATATTGGTATAATTGAAAAGATAATTGGGCTGTTGCAGAATGATATGGCTCATATAGGAGCGGGCATCAAGTTTTTCTCCGGAATGACCGAGGTCGAACTGCGGATCGACCGCGGCAATATTAATAATCCTGCCAAGTTTCTCATACGCTTTGTATGTTGCAAATGTCAGGTCCTGGCTGCCACCGAGGATAACAGGAACGATGTTACGCTCAAGCAATTCCACAAGGATGGTGGTAAGGGCAAAGTAAGTATCATCAATGGTATGACCCCGCATCAGATTCCCCAGGTCGACTACATTGAGTTTAAAATTCCCCTGAAAAAGCTTATATAATTCTCTCCTGATCAAATCGGGAGCAAGCCCGCAACCATTGTTAAAAAAGGAATTCCGGTCTTCTCCCACACCGAAGATAGCCAGGTCTGCCTGGTCAAGAGAGGGGAAATCGTCAGGTTGAATATAAGCTTTTACGACATCGCCCATCAGCTTGCGGCCTGTCTTGTCAGCATATTGATACCCTTTTAGCTGTATTTTTTCAAAGTATATTGATATATCCATTCATTTTGATTTACTGGTCAAAAATAAATGGAAATCATGAACATTCAAAGAAGGAACTCAGGATTTTTTCCGGGTCGGGATGGTTTTCTTTTTGCCTTTTTTTTCCTGAGCTTCGGATAATCTGAGGCAATCTTCGAGTTTCAGGCTTGCGGGATCGGTTCCTTTAGGAATTTTGTAATTAGACTTTGAGATAGAAATATATGGGCCAAAGCGTCCGTTAAGTACCAGGACATTATCATTTTCCGGGAACTTCCTGATGATTTTTTCTTTATCCTGTTTTCTTTTCAGTTCAATGATTTCCACGGCCCTTTCCTGGCTGACAGAAGCGGGATCATCGTGTTTCGTCAGCGAAAAATAGAGGTTGTTATGCTTGATATAAGGCCCGAATCTGCCGACGGCAACAATCATTTCATTGTTTTCATAGCTGCCGATACTGCGTGGAAAATTAAACAGTTCCAATGCTTGTCCGAGGGTAAGGGTTTCGATCGACTGCCCTTTACTCAAACCGGCGAAACGCGGTTTTTCATCACTTTCTGTTTCACCGATCTGGACAACCGGACCAAAACGTCCGAGTTTCACGTACATATTCTTCCCTGATTTGGGATCGGTCCCGAGGAGTCTTTCTCCGCTGAATTTGCCTGTATTATCAACCGTTTCCTGTATCTGGCGGTGGAAAGATCCATAAAAGAGGCCGATCATTTCATTCCATTTCTTTTCGCCACGGGCAATCTCATCGAAGTCTTTCTCAACAGTAGCTGTGAACTGGTAATCGATGATGTTTTCAAAATACTGCATCAGGAAACGGTTAACCAGGGCCCCCAGGTCAGTGGGAAGGAGTTTGCCTTTTTCAAAGCCTGCTTTTTCTGTTTTCTCGTGTAGCCTGATCTCCCTGTTTTTAAGGGTCAACAGGTCAAAGGCCCGAGTGAACCCTTCCATATCGAGCTTTTCGACATATTCCCTCTTCTGGATGGTCGAAATAGTGGGGGCATAAGTGGATGGCCTGCCGATGCCCAGTTCTTCAAGTTTTTTGACGAGGCTGGCTTCTGTAAAACGTCTTAAGGGCTGAGTAAAGCGTTGTTCGGCATTCATTTCCGAAAGGTCGGGCTGGTCGCCTTTTGCAAGTGGAGGAAGGATGCTCCTGCCTTCCTCATCAGCCTCATCATCGTACGATTCACGGTAAACCTTCAGGAAACCATCAAATTTGATCACTTCACCCTGTGCAATGAATTCCTCACCGGTCAGGGTGGAAACACTGATGTTAATGATCGTTTTTTCCGTCAGGGCATCGCTCATTTGTGATGCGATCGTTCTTTTCCAGATCAGTTCGTAAAGTTTTTTCTGTGCCGGACTGCCGTTAATGGAAGAATTGCTTATATAAGTTGGCCTGATAGCTTCATGTGCCTCCTGTGCGCCTTTTGATTTCGTAGTATATTGCCGGGTTTTGGAATATTCCGGTCCGTAAATCCTGGCAATCTCTTCCTTCAGCATGGCCAGTGCCAGCTTGGAGAGGGTTACCGAGTCGGTACGCATGTAAGTGATCAAACCTTCTTCATAGAGCTGTTGCGCGATACGCATGGTGTTGGACACTGAAAATCCAAGTTTGCGGCTGGCTTCCTGTTGAAGCGTGGATGTAGTGAATGGCGGAGCGGGTGATTTTTTAGCTGGTTTCGTTTCTATATTGGTAACCCGGTATGAGGCACCGATGCATTTTTCAAGGAATTTCCAGGCCTCCTCCCGTGTCTTGAAACGGGTGGGAAATTCAGCTTCAAAAGTGTATGCCTGTCCGTCTTTTTTAATGATAAACCTGGCTGTGACTTTAAAGGATGAAGTAGAACTGAAGGTCCGGATTTCATCTTCCCGCTCCACGATAAGGCGTACAGCGACCGATTGCACCCTGCCGGCCGACAGGGCGGGTTTAACTTTTTTCCAAAGCAGGGGTGACAGTTCAAATCCGACCAGGCGGTCGAGCACACGGCGGGCCTGTTGCGCATTAACAAGGTTGCGGTCGATTTTACGCGGATTATCGATTGCTTCATGAATAGCAGTCCTGGTAATCTCGTGGAAAACAATCCGTTTAGTCTCATTCTCATTGAGCTCTAATGCAGAAACCAGGTGCCACGAAATAGCTTCCCCCTCGCGGTCCTCATCAGTTGCTAACCAGATGGTCTCCGCATCTTTTGCAATTTTTTTCAATTCGGCAACGATCTTTTTCTTGTCCGGGGAGATTTCATAGATAGGCATAAACCCTTTTTCAATATCTACCCCAAGGTCTTTTTTCGAAAGATCCATAACATGGCCAAAGCTGGAGCGGACAATAAAATCCTTTCCGAGGAATCGTTCAATAGTCTTAGCTTTAGCCGGAGATTCAACGATGACGAGGTTTTTAATCATAATGAGAAAATAGCTGGTTAATAGTATTTCACTGCAGAAGCGCTTGCAGCTCCCTCAATTTGAGCCCGCAAAAGTACAATATTTCTTATTAATCGGATTTTTAGGAAAATATACCCGGTCAAAAATGAAAATTTTTAATCTTGTTAGGTTAATTCCCCGCCCCTTGGGGCGAAAGTATTCTAACTGACGGGTTAACCCGTCAGTTAAACAGATACCCCGCTGCTTGCGGCGGGGAGTTTCATTTAATGTTCTGCCTGCCTGTCCGGGTTTTCAGTGAGGAAAGATTTCCAGCCTGAGAATTTCTTATCCTGCTTTCCGGGATTATTCTGAAAGTAATGACAAACGGCGGCGGCCAGGCCGTCAGTGGCATCCAGGTACTGTGGCGACTGCGTGAACTGAAGAAGGTTTTGCAACATCAGGGCTACCTGCTCCTTGGAAGCATTTCCACGGCCGGTAATCGACTGCTTTATTTTACGGGGGCTGTATTCAAAAATCGGAACGGTCCTCGATAAAGCAGCTGCCATTGCAACACCCTGAGCACGACCTAGTTTAAGCATCGATTGGACGTTTTTACCATAGAAAGGCGCTTCGATTGCCAATTCATCCGGATGATATTCTTCGATGAGAGAGATCGTCCGCTCGAAAATTCTTTTTAACTTGTCCTCGTGTTCGGAAAACTGGTGGAGTTTAAGCACGCCCATCGTCATCAGCTCGATCTTTTTTTCCCGGATCATGATAACACCATAACCCATGATCGTAGTTCCGGGGTCGATGCCCAATATTATGCGTTCCGAAGACAATTTTTTAAGGATTAATAAATGATCGCACAAAAGGCAAAGATAAGGAAAACCTTCAATTACCTGATCCGGGCTCTGATTATCCTGGTAACCTATGGATTTATTTACCGACAGGTATTCGTAGAACGGAAGCTGCATGAAATCGTGGATGTTTTCAACAAGATGATGGAGCAGCAACGGGCCTGGTTCATGATAAGCCTGATCCTGTTGCTCATGTTGCTCAACTGGAGCATTGAATCGGTTAAATGGCGTTTACTGATCGCTAAAATCGAGAAAATTTCATTTTTCCGTGCTTTTAAGGCTGTCATGACTGGGGTTTCGGTCAGCCTCTTCACTCCCAACAGAACGGGTGATTACCTGGGCCGGGTTTTCATCCTGGAAAAAGGTAACCACGTGGAAGGCATATTGATAACCCTCATCGGCAGTTTTGCGCAGATCGTCGTTACCCTCAGTGCAGGCCTGTTCTGCTTTCTTTCATTCCTTGATCAATACCTTCGCGTGTCTTACCATGTTCAGGAATACCTTCTCATAAGCCTGATTTTTTTGATCCCCTGCCTCGTTTTTATAATCATGCTTCTTTACTTTAAAATTGGCATCCTTTCCGATTTTGCCGGCCGCTATATGCCACGAAAATGGGAACGTTTCATAGAATATTCCAGGGTCTTTGCCAGGTATCGCGGTAAAGAACTTCTGGAAGTACTGCTTCTAAGCTTATTAAGATACGTAATCTTTTCAACCCAGTTTTTCCTACTGCTCAGAATGTTTGGGGTTGAATTACCTGTAATCCAGGGCATGATCCTTATCCCGGTTATCTACCTTGCAATGACTTTGGTTCCATCTATTGCCCTGATCGACCTCGGAATCAGGGGATCGGTCTCCATTTTTGTTATCGGACTGTATTTTCAAAAATCCGGTTTTAATTCAGGTGATACTGAACTGGCTATTCTGACATCTTCAACGGTTTTATGGCTGGTTAACCTGATCATTCCGGCTATCCTGGGGACTTTCTTTGTCTTCAACCTTAAATTCTTCAGGAAATAAAAAGCCATACATGGAAACCTTGCTGATGATCACCGGAATCGTGTTATGCCTGACAGGTTTATTTTATACCGGGCTGATCGGACTTTTTACCTTCGGATGGTACAGGCAGAAAGGAACTATAAAGACCGGGACTGTTGAGCCTGTAATGAAGGTCAGCGTGATCGTTGCGGCCAGAAATGAAGAGAAGGGCATAGCTGATCTGTTGGGTGACCTGGCGGCTCAGCATTATCCAACTGCCATGATGGAGGTTGTCGTGATCGATGACCATTCAACCGATAAAACTGCTGAGATTGTGACAGATTTTATTGCTAAACAGAAACTTTCCGGATTTATACTGATAAAAAATGATGATGGGGCGGGGAAAAAAGCAGCGCTTGCACGGGGTGTCGGCAAATCAACCGGTGAACTGATCCTTTCGACCGATGCCGATTGCCGGATGGGGCCTGGATGGATATCGGCAATGGTATCTTATTTTCAGGATAAAACGAAAGTGATGATTTTCGGTCCGGTTTCTTATTTTACACAGAAAGGCCTGCTGAACCGGTTTCAATCGCTGGAATTTTCAGGCATGATGGCATCAGGGGCCGGAGCCGCCCGGGCGGGTCAGCCATTTATTTGCAATGGCGCCAACCTGGCTTACCGGAAAAGCGCTTTTATGCAGGTAGGTGGATATGCGGGCAATGAAAAATTTATTTCGGGAGATGATGTTTTCCTGATGCATAAAATGAAGAAGGAATTTGGCAACAAAGCGATCGGCTTTGCCCAGGATAAAAATGCACTGGTCCAGACTTATCCGGCACCCGGTCTTCGGGCATTTTTTAAACAACGTATCCGTTGGGCATCGAAAAGCAAAGGTTATAAGGATAACCTTTCAGCCTTTACCGCAATAGCCGTTTTTTCCTTCAACCTATTCATAACAGCCACTTTTTTTGCGGGATTTTGTTATCCGGGATTATTCTTGCTTTTTACCGGCGTTATCTTGTTGAAATCAATCATTGACCTGCCATTGATGTGGGGAGTCACCGGATTTGACCATCAAAGACGACTAATGTATTGGTATCTGCCTTTCCAGGTGATCTATCCGTTTTATGTGGTGGTGGCAGGAATCCTTGGCCTGTTTCCCAGGAAAAGATGGTAAGCAACACTGTTTCACTGTTTCACCGTTTCACTGTTCCACCGTTCCACTATATAATAAGCATCGCGTCCCCGTAAGTGAAGAACTTATATTTCAGGTTGATGGCTTCTTTGTAAGCTTCTGTGAGGAAATCATATCCTGCATAAGCGGAGGCCATCATCATCATTGATGACATGGGGAGGTGAAAGTTGGTGACTAAGGCATCGGCTATGGTAAAATCGTAGGGCGGAAAGATGAATTTATTAGTCCAGCCCCTGTAGGGTTTAACTTTTCCTGATATTGAAACGGCTGTTTCGAGGGCTTTCATGGAAGTTGTCCCAACAGAAACGATCTTTTTACGGTTTTCCTTGGCATGATTGATGATCGCCGCGGCGTTTTCTTCGATCAGCATCTCTTCCGAATCCATTTTATGCTTGATCAGGTCTTCCACCTCGATGGTACGGAAGTTCCCGAGCCCGACGTGCAGGGTGATTTCGGCAAAATTGATCCCTTTCAGTTCAAGGCGTTTCATCAGTTCGCGGCTGAAGTGCATACCGGCAGTCGGAGCGGCAACAGCGCCTTCGTGCTTGGCATAAATCGTCTGATACCGGATATCATCAATCGGCTCAGCGGATCTCTTGTGGATCTTGGGCAGGGGTGTCTGGCCCAGGTCGTTAATCGTTTTCTTAAAATCCTCATAGGGACCATCGAAAAGGAACCTGAGGGTCCGGCCGCGTGACGTGGTGTTGTCGATCACTTCAGCTACAAGCGAATCATCATCACCAAAATACAGTTTGTTACCTATCCGGATTTTACGGGCCGGATCGACCAGCACATCCCAGAGGCGGGATTCACGGTTCAATTCACGGAGCAGGAAAACTTCGATCTTGGCACCGGTTTTTTCTTTCGTCCCAAACAAACGGGCAGGGAAAACCTTGGTGTTATTAATTACGAAAACATCGCCATCGCTGAAATAATTCAGGATGTCTTTAAATTCTTTATGTTCGATGGAGCGGGTTTTCCGGTTGAGGATCATCAGTTTCGATTCGTCCCTGTTTTCAGGGGGTCTTTCGGCGATCAGTTCAGCAGGTAAGTAAAACTTAAACTGGGAGAGTTTCATAGCAGCGCTTCAATTCTTCAAAATAAACGTGCAAAGGTAATCAAATTTGAGGGATTTGTCAACTTAATATTATCTGACTCTTAAGTTTTGTGTCAGTTTTTCTAATTAATTCTTGCTGTCGAGGGGAGCAAAACTTCGAACTGGGCAAGAGTCAGGGCATCCCGGACGCTATATTGGCCTATTCTTATCCGCCTCAGGGAAGTAAGGTAAGCGCCGGAATTTAAAGCTTCTCCGAAATCCCTGGACAGCGACCGGATATAAGTGCCCTTGCTGCATACAACCCGGAAACTGACCTCAGGCATATCAATCCGGGTAATTTCGAATTCCTTGATGGTGATGGTCACGGGTTCTATCTTTACCTCTTTGTTCTTCCGGGCCGACAAGTAAGCCCTTTTTCCGTCAACCAGCTTGGCTGAAAATTGCGGGGGGACCTGTTCTATAGTTCCTATGAATTTTTCAGTGGCAGCATGAATGATTTCAGATGTCAGATGGCTGATTTCGAATTTCTGATTGATTTCGGTTTCTGAATCAAAAGAGGGTGTCGTGGCACCCAGGAGGAGAGTGCCGGTATATTCTTTGTCGAGGCCTACCAGCTCGTTGATCCGTTTGGTCATGGCGCCGGTGCAGATCAGCAGCAGCCCGGTGGCTTTCGGGTCGAGCGTGCCTGCATGCCCGACCTTCAGCTTCTTGCCCAGTTGCCGGCTGATCAGCCGCCGGACCTTGTTTACAGCATCAAACGAGGTCCAGTCGATCGCCTTGTCGATCAGCAGCAGTTCGCCCCGGATAAAATCAAATTCCATATATTTTTAATATCAATCCTGAAACTATCCGGCGAAAATGGCGATAGGACCTATGATAAGGATTAATCCTTTGGTTTTTTCATAATGGCGAAAATCTCAACCACGTAACCTGCAAGGATCAGGATCGGGGCCAGGGTAATCCTGCGGAAATTGAAAATATCCTGGCTGAAAACTTTTGGATCGTCAGACCCCCCGCCAATCATGAGGAGAAAGCCGAGAACGATCAAAGCCAGGCCTATCAGCAATAAGCGGTAATTCTCCTTTCCAAATGCAAACCCGGACCTGGATACCGGTTCAATAGCCCTTATGCCAGCATGCTTTTCCTTTACGGCTACTTTCTTCTTTTCAGTCATTTCTTTATAATTAAAAAACAAAAATAATAAATTATGTGAAACAGTGAAACGGTGAAACAGTGAAACAGTTCGCAGTTCCCAGTTCGCAGTTTGCGCTCAGCGGTCAGCGGTCGGCGGTCAAAACTCAGAACTCAGCATTCCCATCCTTCCATCGCTGCGATCCACCATTTGTGAGGCAACAGGAGGTTTTAAATATCTAATTTAGAAACATAATAAATTATTTTTTTAGTGGTTTTCCACTATGGATTTCACTAAAAATATTTATATTATTACGGGCATGAAGAATGGACTTATATATGTTAGGTTCATTATGCTGGACCCAAATCGCTGTACCCTCCATAATTGCATTTTGCTTCTACAACACAATGATATTTAGTTTATTAACCATTTTATTTAATCAAAAATGAAAAAAGTTGTATTTATTTTAGCAATTATTTTATCTTTTATTGTCGTAATTTTAAGCTGTAAAAAACAGCATGATGATTCTTCCCAGGTAAATCCAACCGAACAGGTGACCCAGACCAGCCAGAATATTGAACAGCGGATACTTTCATTCAAATCAGACATTGAAAGCAGGTTGAAAACCGGAAGTGGTTATCCGATAGATACTGCGGTTTGGTACACGGAAGCTTTGATAAACTATACCTATGCCGATGTTGCTAATAATCTAGAAGGTCTTTCCATAGATTCCGTATATATTGATGTTGATTTATCAGGTGGAAAGGTAACACCTGCTGAAGCTGCATCTGTTTACGATGCCATTATTGACAGCCTTACTATTCAATATGATAATCTTCCTTCACAGAATCTTCACTTGGTTTTCGCAGATGTTTTTATTAGGGATTCGACTGCAGGAAGTGTTACGTTCTGCGTATTCTCAGGTTTTTCATATGGCTCACCGATTAATTATGGTACTTTTGGTGAGGAGGATTTTTGGAAATATGGATTGCGGCAAGAGAATGACGGTGGATACTGTGATGGCCCGCATGAAGGAGAAAATAAGTATATCGATGCTGCATGGCAAATCGAACAAAGAATTAGACTAAATATTGGGGTTCCTGCTCAACGGCATTATGCTATAAATGAATTAGCTGTAGATATTTTCCCTGATTTTGTATATATCCATGCAGATCCTCCTGGGATTTATAATCACGATTTTTTAAATCCTCATGATGAAGTACCGAATGATAATCTTTATGACTATTTATTACTATATAAGTGGTCAGATTATCCAAATTTTAATCCTTGTCTTTGCCCGGAAGAGATGAATTTTTATTGGCATGGAACAGAAGAAGTATGTATAGATTTAATTTATACCGTCACTTACCCATATTTAGGAGACAGAGTATTAATATCTGTCCACCAGGTTGGTGATCATGGTTACATTATCCCGCCAAATCCATATCCTTTATATCATGAACTAAATAATATATATGGCACTTGGGTAGCAAATCCAAATGAGCCTGGCACTTTTAATTAAAACGTTATGGCGGGGTGTAACATCTTACCTACACCCTGCCATTTATTCAAAGAAAGGTTAAATCACCATGAAAATATACATAAGCTTAATATTCTATTTTTTTTCTTTATCATTTTCTTTTTCTCAATCCACTTTCCAATATATGTATAAAAGTCCTTTGGAAGAACTATCCAAGAGCCTTATGGAGGATGAACTTGGCAATATTTATTTCCCTGTTGATAACTCACTGTATGGTTTGATTATCAAACTTGATCATGAAGGATCATTTGTAGATTCAATTCAAATTATTAATCCTGAAGGAATTTGCAGCTTGAGTGAATTGATAAAAATTGATCAAGACCATTTTGTAGCTCTTGGTTATTGGTCATGTGATTCAACTTCAGAGCTGTGGTATGTATTGTTCAATAATAATTTACAAGTATTGGATGATAAGCGGTTGAATTCGGATGGCTATAAAATATTTGATTTCAGACATATAATTAATCATAAAGGAAATATAGTTTTTTTAGCATTATATATGGCGCCCCAAACATATTATAAAGAATGTATTTATGAGATTACATCAGATGGCACAATAGTCAGAAACCGATTTTTTAATTCATTTTCATTTAATGAAGGTTTTACTTTGTTAGAAAATTCCCCTATATTTTCATATAAAGTATTTTCATTCTTTCCATTAGGTTCAAAAGGGTTTAGTTTTTTAAATGTATTGGATACTAATTTTAACGTGATTGATACTGTGTCTTTTAATGAATATATAAATGATCTTAATACAGCTAAATGGATAAATGAATCAACTTATCTATTAACTGGTAAAATGTACACATTCAATAGTGAAGAATGGGATATGGGAATTCTTAAAGTATCCAGTACGGATTCTATTTTATCTTCAGCCTATTTCGGTAAGACTGATACGGTTGAATGGCCAGGAATATATAAGAATCTTGATTTCATCTCACTTGATAATATATTCTATGCTGGTTCATCTAATTCATACATGTTTCCATTTCAAAATGAACCTTCGTGGATCATGTTAAACATCATCGATTCAGATTTGAATCTCAAAAACCAACGGTTTTATGGAGGAGATGCGTTTTACCTTGTAAATGCTATACTAGCAACACAAGATAGTGGATGTGTTCTGTCGTGTTCACGGTATGACTACCTAACCCAAAATGAAGAATTCGATATTTATATTCTCAAAGTGAACCAGGATGGATTGCTGGTTTCTACGCCGGAAAATCCAATTATAAATACAAACACCTGTCATCTCCATCCCAATCCGGGGAATGAGACTTTAAATGTTAACTCACCAATTGATCGGTTACAGCTTCAGCTTTTTGACCTGACCGGAAGGTTGGAATGTGAAGCGGAACTTTCAACCGGCACAAATTCGATGTATGTTTCCGGCCTCCCTCGCGGGATTTATCTTTACAGGATACTCGATAAAAAAAATCAGACTGTTCAGAGCGGCAAATGGATGAAAAATTAAAGGGTAATTTTTTATTCGATATTGATCCCCTCCGGGGAATAATAAATTTGATTATCCTGTTTTCTACAATACTTTAACCACTACGCGGTATTTTTTCATTTGTACCTTAACATTCAACCACAATACCTGATCCATCATAGGGAATTAAAAATGAAAAATACAACATAAGAAATGCAAAATGTAACATTTTAGCTTCCTACAGTCCTACAGTCCTACCGTCCTCAGTACAAATCATCTTCCTTCATCTTCAAATACTTTCTGACAGCGAAATAGGTAGAAATCCAAGCCAGGAACATACCAATAATGATGACCAGTCCGAATACTGCCAGGTATAAATAAAGATCGTAAAGATTGACCAGCTCCGGAACTTGTTTCATCAGGAAATAAAGGATCACACAGAGCAGTATAATAGCTAAAATAGCGCTGTAAAGTCCCTGGAGGATTCCTCTTATAATGAAAGGCCGGCCGATAAATCCACGCGTTGCGCCGACAAGCTTCATCGTCCGTATTATAAACCGTTTGGAATAAACCGACAAACGGATCGTATTGTTGATCAGGGCCATGGCAATCAACAGCAACAAGCCGCTGAAACCAAGCAAGACATAACTGATCCTCCGGATATTTTTATTGATAAGCTGAACCAGTGATTTCTGGTAGAAAACTTCTTTAACGACCGGCTCCTGCATGAGGGTGCTTTCGATCAGCTCCAGGCTATCGACGTTGGCATAGACTGCCCTTACTCTCAGGTCAATGGATGGAGGGAGCGGGTTATAACCCAGGAAATCGATAAAATCCTCGCCCAACTCTGCCGTAAGTTCTCTGGCAGCCTGTTCAGGGGAAATATATTCTGAAGTTTTGACAAAAGCTTTGGCATTGAGACGTTTCTGGAGCAGGATAATATCTTCAACCGGGGCATCTTCTTTGATATAAACCCTGAAACCAATATTCTCCCTGACATAATCAGAAAGTTTTTTGGCGTGAAAAACGGTCAGGGCCAGCAAACCCAGCATTAACAGAACAAGTGTTATGCTCACCACCGTGGTGGCCACACTCGAATGGTACCGTCTGCGGGAATATTTTTCTTCCATGCTCGTCATGGCACGAAGATACCAAATATTCTAAAACAGACCTTCCTTAAATTTTCCTAACTTCGCAGCCTCAAAGATTACAGAACCAACATCCTGAACCATTTATGGAGTATAATTTCAACGAGATCGAAAAGAAATGGCAGCAATATTGGCGGGAGCACAAAACATTCAGGGCTTTCAATACTTCTGACAAGCCCAAATATTATGTTCTCGACATGTTTCCTTATCCGTCCGGGGCAGGATTGCATGTAGGCCACCCGCTGGGTTATATAGCTTCCGATATTTACACCCGTTACAAGCGTTTGCAGGGATTTAACGTACTCCATCCGATGGGATTTGATGCCTATGGCCTGCCGGCAGAGCAGTATGCCATACAGACCGGCACCCATCCGGCCGAAACCACAGCTAAAAACATTGTCCGTTACCGTGAACAGCTAGATCAGATCGGCTTTTCGTTCGATTGGGACCGTGAAGTCGTGACCAGCGATCCGTTTTATTACAAATGGACACAATGGACTTTCATCCAACTTTTCAGGCACTGGTATAACCAGGCGACAAACCGGGCGGAGCCTGTGGAACAGCTTATCACTGTATTTGAAAGCCATGGCAACGCGGATGTGAAAGCCATTTGTGATCCTGTGGAAAGTTTCACGGCGGCCGATTGGAAAGCAATGACCGAAAAGGAACAGCAGCAGGTTTTAATGAATTACCGCCTCGCTTATTTGTCAGATACCTGGGTGAACTGGTGCCCGGCGCTGGGAACCGTTTTGGCCAATGATGAAGTGAAAGATGGATTCTCGGAACGCGGGGGCCACCCGGTAGAGCGTAAACAGATGAAACAATGGTCGCTGCGAATTTCAGCGTATGCCCAGCGGCTGCTAGACGGGCTCGAGAAACTCGAATGGACCGAGTCGCTGAAAGAAGTGCAGCGAAACTGGATCGGCAGGTCGGAAGGGGCTTCGGTGCGTTTTAAGCTTTCCACGAGGAACCTTAGCAGGAATCTTGCCGGAACCACCATAGAAGTATTCACTACAAGGCCCGACACTTTGTTTGGCGCTACCTTTATGGTGCTGGCACCGGAACATGAACTTGTCGGACAAATTACGACACCTGACCGAAAAGAGCAGGTGAACGGTTATATCGAATTGGCGAAAAACCGCTCCGAACGCGACCGGATGACGGAAGTGAAGCGCATCACCGGTGAATTTACCGGAGCTTACGGAATCAACCCGCTGACCGGGAAGGAAATCCCGATCTGGGTGGCGGATTACGTACTTTCGGGTTACGGAACAGGCGCCATCATGGCAGTGCCGGCGCATGACAGCCGCGACTTTGCCTTTGCACGTCATTTCGGGCTTCCTATCATACAGGTAGTCCGCAAGGAAGATGAAGTTCCGGTTGACACCAGCCAATGGTCAGAATCTTATGATGCCAAAGAGGGCATCATGATCAATTCCGGATTCATCAACGGGATGAAGGTAACGGAAGTCATCAGAGCGACCATTCGCAGGATCGGGGAGCTGGGCGCCGGTTACGGTACGGTGAATTACCGGCTGAGGGATGCCATTTTCAGCCGCCAGCGTTATTGGGGAGAACCATTCCCGGTTTACTATAAGGATGGGATGCCTTATCCGCTGGATATAAGCAAGCTGCCGCTGGAACTGCCGGCAGTTGACAAGTATCTCCCCACCGAAACCGGGGAACCGCCGCTGGCAAGGGCAAAGGATTGGAAAACCCCTGAAGGCTGGCCGCTCGAAACGAATACCATGCCCGGGTTTGCCGGCTCCAGCGGGTATTACCTGCGATATATGGATCCGTGGAACGACAAAGCTTATTTTTCAAAGGAAGCTAATGAATACTGGCAGGATATCGACCTGTACGTCGGTGGCGATGAGCACGGGACCGGCCACCTGATCTATTCCCGCTTCTGGAATATGTTCCTGTATGATATAGGGCTGGTCTGCCGGGAAGAACCTTTTAAAAAACTGATCAACCAGGGAAAGATCCAGGGCAGGTCAAGTTTCGTTTACCGCATCAACGGGACCAATACTTTCGTTTCTTATAACCTCAAAGACAATTACGAAACATCAAGCCTCCATGTCGATATCGAAATGGTTGACAATGATATCCTTGATATCGATGCTTTCAGGCAATGGCGCTCTGAAAATAAACACTCAGAATTCATCCTGGAAGATGGAAAATATATCTGCGGATGGGAGATCGAAAAAATGTCGAAATCCAAGCATAATGTGCAAAGCCCGGATGACATGATCGCGAAATACGGGGCAGATACGTTGAGGATGTATGAGATGTTCCTGGGACCGGTCGAACTCTCCAAACCCTGGGATATAAAAGGAATAGAAGGCGTTTTCAGGTTCCTGAAGAAGTACTGGCGTTTGTTTTATGATGATAAGGGTGATTTTTCGGTTTCCACTGATCCGCCGACCCCTGCTGAACTTAAAATTCTGCATAGAACCATATTGAAGATCAGGGAAGATATTGAACGTTTTTCATTCAACACCGCGGTTTCCAACTTCATGATCTGCGTGAATGAGCTGACAGACGTGAAATGTAACAAGCGCGAAATCCTGGAACCACTGAATATCCTGATATCTTCCTTTGCCCCTCATATAGCCGAGGAACTCTGGTCTTGCCTGGGTTATACCGAAAGCATAACTTTCGCAGGTTTCCCCGAATTCAACGAAGAATTTATCCGGGAAAATACGTTTAACTATCCTGTGTCGTTTAATGGTAAGCTAAGGTTCCAGCTTGAACTTCCTGTAGGTATCACTCTGCAGGAAGCTGAAGCCGCGGTAATCACCGCACCTGAGTCACAAAAGTGGCTGGGCGGGAACCCGCCTAAGAAGGTGATTTTTGTGCCAAAAAAAATAATAAATGTGGTTGTTTAATAATGTTGAAGGTTGAATGTTGAAGTTTGAATGGGGGACTATTATATAAAATTTTGATTTAAAATCATGAATAATTCATTAATAAAATATAATTCCCGAATCCAACCTTCAACATTCAACCTTCAACATTTTTTATTGCCTTTTTTCCTGCTTCCACTGATGATCTTCGGGCAGAATGAATTCAGAAAGGTAGAAAACGAGACCTTTTTGCCTGGTGAATTCCTGAAATACAGGGTTTTTTATGATTCCTGGATAACGTATGCTGTGACGGCAGGTTATGGTACGATGGAGATTGATCCTGAGTTTGTGAAAACAAACGGCCGGGAAACATATCATATCACCGTGACAGGTAATTCCGCCGGCCTGTTCAATTTGTTTTACAAGGTCCGCGACCATTTTGAAACCTTCATTGACCGGGAAGGCATGATGCCCCTGAAGTTTGTCCGCCGCACCCGTGAAGGGAGTTATAAAAAGGATGATGAAGTATTATTTGACCACAACCTGAAAACAGCACGGAGCAAGCGTGCCATAAAAGAGATAACACCTTATGTGCAGGACATCGTTTCGGCCTTTTATTATGTGCGGACATTGAATTTTGATACGGCTGAAGTGGATGATAAATATTACCTCGATTTTTTTCTGGATGACTCCCTTTACCACAACGAAATTGTTTTCATGGGAAGAGAATTGGTTGATACTGAATTCGGAGCGATCCAGTGCATGAAATTCAAGCCCCGTGTGGCCGTGGGGGAAATCTTCCAGGATCCTTACCCGATGGAGCTCTGGGTAAGCGATGACCGCAACAAGATTCCAGTCCTGATGCGCTCAGCGGTTTTCATCGGCTCGGTAAAGATCGAACTGGTGGAGTACCAAGGGTTGCGGTATCCTTTCGGAGAGAACAGTTCAAATTGATTCAGATCATTAAAATACAAACCTCATAATTATGCAAAAATCCATATTAATGCTGCTTCTCCTGGGATTCAGCTTGTCGTCTTCATTAGGACAAAATTCTTACGAAAACGAATGGAAAGAAGTGGAATCATTGGTCCGTAAAGGCCTTCCGCAGTCGGCCCTGAAAATTGTCGATTCCATTTATCTCCAGACCAAAACCGGCAACAATGCCCCGCAATTCCTCAAAGCGGCCTTGTACCAGATCAAACTGAGATCGGATTACCAGGAGGACTTCATGGAAAGCAGCCTGGAGCAGATCGGGCAGGAACTGGAAAACAGCAATTCCCCGGCCAGGCAGATCCTGTATTCTGTGCAGGCTGAACTTTATTGGCGTTATTACCAGGGTAACAGGTATAAATTCATGGAACGTACAAGGGTTTCCAACCCTGACCCGAAAGATATCAAAACCTGGGATCTACAGACGATGGTGAATGCGGTTTCCCAAAACTATCTGGCTTCAATTAATGATGCAGAACAATTAAAGAAGATCAAACTTGATGAATTTGATCCTATCCTGCAGACGGAAAAAGGTTCCAAAATTTACCGGCCGACCCTTTATGATTTTCTGGCGCATCGCGCACTCGAATATTTCATGAATGAAGAGCCTGCGGTTATCAAACCTGCTGCAGGATTCTATCTCGATCAGGAAGTATTCTTTGCCCCGGCCGCGGATTTTGCTGCATATGAATTGAATCCGGCAGGGAAGGATGACCTGAAATGGCAGGCATTATCGGTTTTCCAGGAATTGATCCGTTTCCACCTGAATGATAAAGATCCTGTCGCCTTGATTGATGTTGACCTGCTCAGGATAAAATTTGCGGATCAATATTCGGTGCTGCCCAATCATCAAGATTTATACCTGCAAGCATTGCAAAACCTTCAAAGCAGTTATCCAACCGACCCGCATTCCGCCGGTGTAGCTTATGAGATTGCCCTCGAATACAACAGAAGAGGTGCTGAATATAACCCGCATTTATCTGATACTAACCGCTGGGCAATAAAAAGTGCGAAAGAAACCTGTGAAAAAACTATAAGCAGTTTTCCCGGCAGCGACGGGGCTCAGAACTGTTCGATACTGCTCAGCCAGATTACTGAGCCATCCCTGGCTTTTACTGTTAATTATGCCAATCTGCCCGATCTTCCCTTTTTAGGTTCCCTTACTTTCAAAAACACTTCAACATTGTTTTTCAGGGTGATCAGGATCAGTCCGGAGGAAGACCGGGACCTTCGTCAAAAGGAGCGTGGCGAAACCATCATCTCAAAATACAAGTCAATCAGGCCTGTTAAAGAATGGACACTGAAATTACCCGAAGAAGGTGATTTTCAGGTACATAACACACAGATCAAGATTCCGGCCCTTCCCAAGGGATATTACGTTATCCTTATTTCGGATAACCAGGATTTTTCTATTGATGGGAAGTCAGTCGCTTATACATCTTGCTGGATTACCAGTATCAGCTATATAAGTAAGGGCAATCAGCCGGACGGCAAAATGGAATTTTTTGTGCTCGACAGGGATAAGGGAACACCCCTTAAGGAAGTTAAAGCACAGGCCTTTGTCAGGGAGTATGATTACCTATCAAGGTCATACAACAATAAAGCGTTCAATTTTTTTTATTCGGATGATAAGGGTTATTTCTCGATTCCATCTTATGCAAGTGTTTCCAAGTCTTTTTATCTGGAATTTACTCAAGGTGACGAACTCTTCTACACCGAAAACTATTTTCATCTCTATCCGCCTCACAATGAGGAGAAAACAAGGGTGACCACCCATTTCTTCACTGACCGTTCGATATACAGGCCAGGGCAAACGATTTACTTTAAAGGCATTGTCCTTGAAAATACCGGTGCGAAAAGTGAGATCAAACCTGATTTCACTACGGTTGTGACTTTCTATGATGTCAATAACCAGAAAGTTTCCGAATTAGCCATGACAACCAACGAATTCGGCTCTTTTAACGGAACTTTTACGGCACCTTCCGGGGGTCTTACAGGTGAAATGAGCATCCGCAGCGAATCAGGAAATGTAAGTTTTTCTGTTGAAGAATATAAAAGGCCGCGTTTCAGGGTAGAAATAGATCCGCTGGAAGGGAGCTATAAACTGAACGAAGTGGTGAATGTTACCGGTAAAGCAATGACCTATGCCGGCAGTGCAGTAGACCAGGCTGAGGTGACTTACCGGGTGGTCCGGACCGCCCGGTTCCCCGTCTGGCGTAGCTGGTGGAACTGGTTCCCGGCTGTTCCGGAAGTGGAGATCACGAACGGCAAAACGGTTACTGCTGCTGATGGGTCTTTCCGTGTGTCGTTCAATGCAATCCCTGATCTGCAGGTTGATAAGAAATTCCAACCCGTTTTTAATTATACGGTTTATACCGATGTTACCGATATGACCGGTGAAGTTCGCTCCGCGGAAGAAAGCCTTTCGGTTGGATATCAGTCCTTGTTGATGGATCTGAATATCCCGGAAAAACTGGACATCAGCAAAAATAAATCATTCAGAATGACGGTGACAAACCTTAACAATCAACCTGTTACCACAGATGTAAAGATTACCGTTTATCCACTTGATGCCCCTGCCAGGCTGATCCGGGAGAGATCATGGGGAAGGCCGGATGTGTTTGTCATGAGCAGGGATGAATTTCTGAAAGAATTTCCTTATGCATTATATGATAATGAGAATGATCCGGATACCTGGAAGCGAAAAGACATCTTATTGGACAAAGCTTTAAATTCGGGGAAAGACTCCGTTTTCACGATCGAAAACCTGGGTGACTGGATGGAAGGCGAATATTTGCTGATCATAGAAGCTACAGATGCATTCGGGGAAAAAGTGGAGGTAAAAAAATATTTCACGGCATTCAACCCGGAAAACAAGCAAATGCCATCAAACCGGCCATTCTGGCATGCCATGGTGAAGAACAGCGGCGAGCCGGGCGATACGGCCTCATTTATCGTTGGAACGGCAGAAAAAAATGTAAAGCTGCTTTATGAGGTTGTGAATAATGGCAAATTGATCAGCCGGAAATGGCTGGACCTTAACCAGGAAAAAACAAGGCTGGAAATACCCATCCGGGAAGAATACCGGGGTAATTTCTTTGTGAACCTGGCCTTTGTAAGAGGTAACCACAGTTACCAGCTTACGGAAAAGATCACCGTACCTTTTACTGATAAGGAGCTGAAAATCACCACAGAAACATTCCGCGATAAGCTGACGCCCGGGCAGGAAGAGGAATGGAAACTGCGGATAACGGGGATGAAAGGTGAAAAAGTGGCCGCCGAACTGCTTGCTTCGATGTACGACGCTTCACTCGATGCTTTCAGGGAGCATCAATGGATATTTGAGCTCTACCCGTTCCGGAACAGCTCAGGTGGCTGGAATGTTATGGATGCTTTCACGCAGGCTAACAGCCATTTGGTTTCCCAAAAGCCCCGGCTCGATCTTTCACCGGCTATCCAGTCTTATGATCACCTCAATTGGTTTGGCTTTAACTATTATGGTGGGCCTTATCCGCGGTACATTGACGGAATGCAGCTGAGGTCGGCCATGGCAGTGCCCGGAATGGATGGCAAGGTAGAAAAAAATGTTGCAGAAGCAATAATACCTATTACAGGCCAGGAAAAAGCTGAAGAGCCGGTAAAAGTAACCGTGAAAACCCCGGAAGTGCCCATCCGGAGAAATTTTGCAGAAACGGCATTCTTTTTCCCGGCATTAAGAACAGATGAGAATGGTGATGTCATTTTAAAATTCACCGTCCCGGAATCCCTGACAGCCTGGAAAATGATGGCCCTGGCCTATACTAAAGATCTGAAAATTGGCCAGTTGGAAAAAGAAATTGTCACCCGAAAAGATCTTATGGTGATGACCAATGCCCCCCGCTTCTTCCGGGAAGGCGACCGGATCGCTTTCTCGGCCAAAGTGGTCAGCATGGCGGATATCAAGCTGCAGGGACAGGTGCAGGCTGAATTTTTCGATGCCTATACAATGAAACCGATCGATACATTGATGGGAAACCTGCTTAAAAGCAGGGACTTTTCAGTCGAGACAGGCAACAGCGGGGTTTACCGTTGGGATATCAGCATACCCGATGGCATTGAAGCCATCGTATGCCGCGTAAAAGCAACAGCAGGCGATTTCGCGGACGGCGAAGAGATAGTCGTGCCGGTATTGCCGAACCGTATGCTGGTCACTGAAACCCTGCCATTGCCTGTTAGCGGAAAAGGAACGAAGAACTTTAAATTCAGCAAACTGGCAGAATCGGGCAAATCAAACACCATAAAGAGTTACAGGTTAACACTGGAGTTTACTTCAAACCCTGCCTGGTACGCGGTACAGGCATTACCGTACCTGGTCGAAAACCCTCACGAGAGTTCAGATGGCCTGTTTTCGCGATATTATGCCAATTCCCTGGCTGCTTTCATTGCTAATTCCAATCCAAAGATCAGACAGGTCTTTGAAAACTGGAAGAACCTCACGCCGGATGCCCTGCTTTCAAACCTGGAGAAAAACCAGGAGCTGAAAGCTGTCCTTATTGCCGAAACCCCCTGGGTGATGGAAGCCAGGAATGAAACGGAACGCAAGAAGCGCATCGCCCTGCTCTTTGACCTCAACCGGATGGCCAATGAACAGCAGGCTTCCCTTGAAAAGCTCCGGCAGATGCAATCTCCCAATGGTGGCTGGTCATGGTTTGAAGGCATGCCCGATAACCGCTATATTACCCAGCTTATCGTTACAGGCTTTGGCAAACTGCAACAGCTGCAAGTGATTGACCTGAAACGGGAACCAAACCTGGTTAATATAATCCAGCGGGCTTTCTCTTACCTGGACGAGCGGATAAAAGAGGACTACGATTATATCGTCGAGCATGATAAAGACAAGTTGAATGAGAATCATCTCGGCTGCACGCAGGTTCAGTATTTGTATGCTTACAGTTACCTGAGAGATTTTGTTGAAATCAATCCTGCAAGCAAGGATGCTTTTGAGTATTTCAAAGGCCAGGCGGCACAATACTGGATTGACCAGAATAAATACATCCAGGGGATGATAGCGATAGCCCTGAACCGGATGGGAGTAGCTGATATACCAACCGGAATCATCAATTCACTGAAGGAGAATGCGCTGTTTTCGGAAGAGATGGGTATGTACTGGCGTGATGTGGAGGGATATTACTGGCAGGAAGCGCCGGTGGAAAGACAGGCGATGCTGATCGAAGCTTTTTCGGAGGTAACCAATGACCAGGTTGCAGTTGAACAGATGAAGATGTGGCTGCTCAAGCAAAAGCAGACGCAGGACTGGAAGACCTCGAGGGCTACGGCCGATGCGGTTTACGCCCTGCTGCTTCGCGGTGTTGACCTTTTAGCCAGTAACCAGCTTGTTGAAGTCACGATGGGAAATGAAAAGATCGAACCGTTAACGATGGATGGCATTGAAGTGCAGGCCGGAACAGGATATTTCCAGGTCAGCAAGACCGGAACTGAGATCAGGCCGGAAATGGGCAATATCAAAGTGGTCAAGAAAGATGAGGGCATCGCCTGGGGAGCAGTTTACTGGCAGTATTTCGAAAATCTCGATAAGATTACACCGGCTAAAACCCCGTTAAACCTTGAAAGGGAATTGTATGTCGAACGCAACACCGCTTCCGGCCCGGTCCTGGAGCCGGTTTTCGAGAACAGCATCCTGAAAACGGGTGATAAGGTCAAAGCAAGGATAATAATCCGCGTTGACAGAGACATGGAATATGTCCACATGAAAGATATGCGTGCCGCGGCTTTTGAGCCCGTTGATGTTTTATCCGGTTATCGCTACCAGGGAGGCCTTGGATATTATGAATCCATCAAAGATGCTTCGGTTAATTTCTATTTCGATTACCTGCGCAAAGGGACGTATGTCTTTGAATACCCGCTGAATGTGACACAGAAAGGCGAGTTTTCCAACGGCATCACCTCCATCCAGTGCCTGTATGCGCCGGAATTCAGTGCGCATTCGGAAGGGATTCGTGTGACCGTGGAATGATTGATCTAACCATTCAACTCATAGCCTGTGCTTCTTCCTCCTGCGGCTTCTTTTCGAAGGATACCCTTTGAAATCAGGTCTGTCATATCGCGCAACGCTGTATCAGCAGAACATTTATTGATAATAGCCCATTTGGAAGAGGTAAGCTTACCTTCAAACCCTTCAAGCAACTTATTGATCATCAGCCGCTGCCTCTCATTCATGATCACTGATCTGTTGCTTTCCCAGAACTTTGCTTTGAATAATACCTTCGAAAGGGTTATATCGGTGGCCGATAAAGCATTATTCAGGCAATACAGAAACCAATGCAACCATTCGGTCACATCCAAGCCGCCCTTTTGGGTCTTTTCAAGAATATTGTAATAAGCCTTCTGCTCATGCCTGATCTGGGCTGACATGCTGTAAAACCGCTGTTTGCTACCATCGGCCCGTGCAAGCTGCATGTCGGCAATTGCCCGGGCAATTCTTCCGTTTCCATCGTCAAATGGATGGACTATAACAAACCACACATGCGCAATGCCTGCTTTGATCACCGGATCAAGGGTTTCAGCCGTGTTAAACCAATCCAGGAAAGCCTTCATTTCTTTATCAAGGTCGACAGCAGCAGGAGCCTGGTAATGCACCCTTTCTTTTCCGTATGCCCCGGAAACAACCTGCATTGGTTCCGATTCGTCTTTCCTCCAGTCACCGACGGTGATCTTATAAATTCCGCTTCTGCCGGTCGGAAACAAAGCAGCTTGCCAGTTGAACAGCCGAGCTGGTGTGAGTGGTTGTTCAGCGTGCTGTGTTGCGTCCAGCGTCATTTGAACCACACCTTCCACATACCTGTCTGATGGATCCAAACCTGCAACATCCATTCCCAGGTGCCTTGCAATCGATGAGCGTACCTGGTCGGATGGCAATATAACGCCCTCTATTTCAGTAGATTTCAACACGTCAAGTGTCAGGGTTTCCAGCAAGGCTTCTTCCCTCAATGAAAAGCCAAACACCTCCATTTTCCCCATTAGTTTCCCTTGCAGGTTTCTGACCGCTCCCAGTATGACTGACAAGCGCTCGTATTCCCATGTAAAATTTGGCCAGTCTTGTTGTTGATAAATGTAAGTGCTCATTCTACGCAAAATATGCGGCAAATATAATGATAATCTCCGCAATATCTGCGGTGAATAAGATAATTATTCTCCGCACTTTCATTAAATTTATCAGCCAAATGCACGAAACAAATCCGCGAAAATCATTTATAATTGATCAGAATTATCAATTTTTAATCCAAATTCCGGTGACTATCCGGGAATTCTCAAATTTAACCACATAACAATAAAATGAATTCTTCAAAAAAGAAGTTTGAATATCGAATATCTGCCCGGGATTTTTAACAGAATAGACATTGAATCCCAGAGGATTATACATCTCAAAAGAACTTACAGGCATTTCTGCTCTAACACTAATTACCTCATTACCCGGATTAGGGAAAACGCTTACTATTCCTGATAAATTTATTTCCTGGTTTTCACGTACATCAACAAACATCGCTGAATCAAACTTCAGCAGAAATCCATCTCTTTCATGATCCTGAATGGAGTCATTGTATTTACTGCCTGTTAAAATGACCCCTCCGTCATAAGTCGCCTTTACATAATAGGTTTCGTATAAAGCATCGCCCCCTATGTACTCTTCATTAATTAAATCAAGATCATTATTCAGGCAAGCGACATATACCCAGCTTGGATTTGTATTCCAGATTGTAGAACCCTTATCTTCCATTCCGCCTACAAAGATCCTTTCAGGATTGATAAAATCCATGCATTGGTACCATGCCGCATAGGTAGGTTTTTCAGGATCAGGGTAAGTCAAGTCGATATAATCGCCGACAGTTAGGTCTTCATCCATTTTCATAACCCTGATATACCTCTCCGGATAAGATCCTTTTTCGAGTGGCCAATATAAACCACAAGATATATACCTGGTTGTGGTATAATTCAATGAATTATATGGCAGGCCAAAATCAGGATTAATATACCATTGTTCTGATAACAATTGAAATAGAGTGTCATATTCAATATACTCACAAGTAGAATGGTCCGGAGGTGTGTATCCTCCCCATACGTGTAAACCAATAGACGAAGAATCGCTGGAAATTGTAATTGAAGATAATATTGGATGTTTTAATTCATCATTATTATGAAAGAAAAGAATGCTGTCACCATTTGAATCTAATTTAAAAAGATAGGTATAGTTTGTATAACTTGTATCAGGTATGATAGAATTTGCATATAGGTAATGGTTATCAGGTAAATCTACCAAGATACTTTGGTTTTGGCCATATGTGCCGGTTGTCTGAATTCTATATACCTTTTCCCAAATAATTTCAAAATCAGTTGTTAATTTGCAAAACCATTGAAACTTACTGGTTTTATTGCCAGCGGTGTCGAGGCTCCAGGCATCACCACCAATAACCAGGTTTCCTGTATTATCATAAAGCAAAGCCAAATAATACAGCAAAGTATCCTGTTTTTGATAATTCCAACACAACGTATCACCATCATTAATAATCTTGTATAAATTAGAACTACCATTATTAAATGTCCAGTTGGGCTTTTCTGCCTTCCAGAGAATAAAAAATATTTCTCCTTCCGGGGTACAAGCTATGGGTCCGCATACTTCATCATGGTTTCGGGAATTAAATATGAGTTCTATAGATGGTTGTGCATGAGCCAATAATGACAATAAAGTTGAAATAATTAGTACTATTATTTTCGATAAAATAGTAATGTGCTTCATTTCAGTCCGGATAAAATTATCGCGACTTATTGTTCATATAAACAAAAGTAGCATCATTTTGGAATTCTTTGATAATCATCTAAATATCTTTAAAAACCGTTTGCTATTATATGTGCTTTCAATTTTATTTTAATACAACACATCATTAACCACTAAGGCACTAAGAACACTCAGGTACACTAGGATTTGGGTAGTCTGGAAAATTCTGCTGTAACAAGCGGAATCATTTGCTCTACGATATTTTCACAATGAAAGTTGAGTAATAACCCTTTCGGTTTACCTGTTAGTTTCAAATAAGATAGTAGTTGTGCTTTATATAACGGAATCATTACATCAACAGCTTTTAATTCAATAATAATCAGGTCATTGACCAAGAGATCAAGCTTTAACGGACCGCCTAGAACTTTTCCTTTATATTTTATCGATACGTATAGCTGAGATTGAACAATCAGACCGGAATCTGATAATTCTTCGATCAGACATGTTTGATACACAGATTCTAATAGCCCCGGACCCAGATTTTTGTGCACTTCAATAGCCCAGCCCACAATTTTGTAAGCAATATCGTTAATATATTTTTGCGTAATCATTTCCTTAGTGTTTCTAAGTGTTCTTAATGCCTTAGTGGTTAAAAAAATGCAATCGCACCATACACTATTAATTACATATTCCCTCCAAATATACCCGCCCTTGTTAATAAAAATTAAAAGTACTTGAGATGCCAACTCAATTCAAGCTAATTTTGCCCTGAAACCTTTGTCATATAATGATTCTCTATGAATTGAACGGAATTTTAAGATGCCGTCTCAATAACATATGGAAAAACAAGAAGCACGATTTAAATCTGAAATTTGAAAATCCGGCACTACACCATCCCGATCTTTATCCCGCAGCTTGCCTGCCCGTTCCAGTGTGTGTTCTGCAACCAGGAAAAGATCACCAGCAGGGGACATATTCCGGATGTGAATGAAGTGCGGTCAATCATAGATGAGCATCTTTCGACCTTTCCAAAAGGAAACAAGCATATTGAAATTGGTTTCTTCGGTGGTAATTTCACAGGGATAACATCTGAAGAACAGGAAAAATACCTCCAGGTAGCACAATCTTACCTGGAAAAAGGGATTGTCAACGGTATGCGACTTTCCACACGCCCGGATTATATCGATGAAAAAGTCCTGGAGCTTCTGAAAAAGTATGGGGTTACGACGATTGAGCTTGGTGCGCAATCGATGGATAATGATGTATTAATTCAATCTTCGCGGGGACACACGGCAGAAGATGTTGAAAAAGCTTCCGGAATGATCATTTCAGCGGGGTTCAGATTGGGATTGCAGATGATGGTGGGATTGCCTGGAGATACACTGGAAAAATCAGTTTTCACCGCACGGAAAATCATTGGACTGGGCGCCCATGAAACACGGATTTACCCTGTCCTGGTAATCAAAGGGACGAAAATGGCGGAATGGTATGAACAAGGTAAATATATACCTCTGTCAATAGAAGAAACTATTTTTTGGGTAAAGACTATTTTGCCGCTTTTCGATGAAGCAGGTATTGTAGTTACCCGCGTGGGGCTTCATTCTTCAACCGGACTGCTGTCCGGTAAAGAACTGGTGGCAGGCCCATTTCACACCTCTTTCCGTGAATTGGCGATGACCGAAGTATGGTGGGACAGGCTGAATGTCCTTCTTAAAGAGGAAACGAAAGATAAAATCAGCATTTCTGTTCATCCATCACAATATAATTTTGCCATCGGGTATTACGGGAAAAACAGGAAACGCTTGTTAAACAATTTCAAGGAAGTCATCTTCCTAAAAAATTCATTACTCAAAGAGAACAAGTTTAATGTTGAAGGTTGAATTTTAAATGTTGAATTAGGGCCTAGATTAATGTTGATTATAGTTGATCATAAAATACTTCCCGAGACAAAAGAAAAGCTTTCGTTTTACGGGGAATTGCTTGAATTGAAGACCGAAGGCATCACCTACCCGGCCATTTCGGATCACCCGGATATTTTTATCTGTCAATCTGCCGGAAAGTTAATCGTTGCCCCCAATCTCCCGGAAGAACATCTTACAAAACTTAAAAGCTATTTTCCTGATGTGATTACCGGTGAATTCCCTGTCGGAAAAGAATATCCGGCCACCTCCCGGTATAATGCCGTCGCCACCCCGGATCATCTCATCCATAACTTCCGTCACACCGATTTCATGATCACAAGAACACTGGAAGATTTGCGTCCTATCCATGTCGACCAGGGCTACTGCCGCTGTAATTTGCTGCCTTTGAAAGACGATCATTTCATTACGTCTGATGAAGGGATATACAAGGTTTTATCGCGAAATAACATGGATGTGCTATATGTTTCCCCCGAAGGCATTCACCTCGAAGGCTTTCCTAATGGATTTTTCGGCGGATGTTGCGGAGTTTGGGAGAATAAGGTTTTTGTGAACGGGAGTCTGAATCATTTCCAGGAAAGGGAGAAAGTACGGAATTATCTTGGGAATTTGGGTTATGAGATCGTTGAATTATATGATGGTCCTTTGGAAGATTGCGGGGGTATATTTTTTGTCATAAAGTAGTCATAAAGTGGTCATAAAGTGGTCATTAGTCAATGGTCATTGGTAGTTTTTAGGTAGTTGTAGGGTTCACCGGCCGGTGAACCCTACAGGCGAATCTACTGTCAACTGCCAACTGTCAACTTTTCCCTATCTTCGCATCTTCAATTCATTAACAACCTGAATTATGCTCAGAACGCATACCTGTGGCGAACTCCGCCTCTCTGATGCCGGCAAAACAGTGACCCTGACCGGCTGGGTGCAACGCTCCCGCGACCTCGGCGGTATGACTTTCATAGACCTGCGCGACCGCTATGGCCTGACGCAACTGGCTTTTAACATGGAATCCAATTCAGAGCTCTGTCTTATGGCCCGGAAATTAGGACGGGAATTTGTGATTCTCGCCTCCGGAAAAGTCATCGAAAGAAGCAGCAAAAACCTGAAGATCCCTACGGGCGAAATCGAGATTTTTGTCGAAAAACTGGAAGTGCTGAATGCTTCCAAAGTGCCGCCGTTTACCATTGAGAATGAGACCGACGGTGGCGAAGAGCTGCGGATGCGTTACCGTTACCTCGACCTGCGCCGTGCGCCGCTGCGCCTTAACCTTGAGCTGCGCCACCGGATGGCTATCGAGACCCGTAACTATATGGATTCGCAGGGATTCCTGGAAATTGAAACGCCTTTCCTGATCAAATCCACCCCGGAAGGGGCAAGGGATTTTGTGGTACCTTCAAGGGTGCACAATGGCGAGTTTTATGCATTGCCGCAATCGCCCCAGACCTTCAAACAGATCCTGATGGTGGCAGGATACGACCGCTACTACCAGATCGTCCGGTGCTTCCGCGATGAGGACCTTCGCGCCGACCGCCAGCCGGAATTTACCCAGATCGACTGTGAAATGGCTTTTGTTACCCAGGAAGATATTTTATCGACTTTCGAAGGCCTGGCCAAACATCTGTTCATGAAGATCAAGGGCTTTGAAACAGGACCTTTCCCCAGGATAACGTTTGCCGATGCCATGAAATACTATGGCTCGGATAAACCCGATATCCGCTTTGAGATGAAATTTGTCGAACTGAGTGACCTGGTTAAGGGAAAAGGCTTTCTGGTATTTGATGATGCCGAATTGGTGGTGGGGATTTGTGCTGCAGGTTGTGCGGAATACTCCCGCAAGCAGCTCGGCGAGCTTACAGACTTCGTGAAACGTCCGCAGATAGGGGCTAAAGGGATGATCTATCTTCAATACAAACAAGATGGGACTTATAAATCTTCGGTAGATAAGTTCTATTCCCCGGAAGAACTGCAAAAAATCGCCAAAGCCTTTGATGCAAAGCCAAATGATTTGATCCTGATCCTGGCTGGCGAAGCTCACAAAACCCGCAAGGCTCTTAATGAACTTCGGCTGGAGATGGGAAGCCGCCTTGGCCTGCGTGATCCGAATACTTATAAACCGCTCTGGGTGGTCGATTTCCCATTGCTCGAATGGAATGAGGAAAGCCTGCGCTTTTACGCCATGCACCATCCCTTCACTTCCCCGAAACCGGAAGACATTCCCTTGCTGGATACCGACTCCGGCAAAGTACGGGCCAATGCTTACGATCTGGTCATCAATGGTGTGGAGATCGGCGGAGGATCTATCCGTATCCATAACAAGGAGCTTCAGAAGAAAATGTTCCAGATCCTCGGTTTCACTGATGAGGATGCCCAGAACCAGTTTGGTTTCCTGATGAATGCCTTCGAATACGGAGCCCCGCCGCATGGAGGTATTGCTTTCGGTTTTGACCGTTGGGTGGCCATGTTCAGCGGCGTGGATTCCATCCGGGACGTCATTGCATTTCCGAAGAACAATGCAGGTCAGGATATGATGATTGATTCACCTGCGGAAATTTCGAAGGAACAGTTGAAGGAGCTGGGGATTAGAGTTGACAGTTGACAGTTGACAGTAGATTCGCCTGTAGGGTTCACCGGCCGGTGAACCCTACAACTACCTAAAAACTACCAATGACCATTGACTAATGACTACTTAATGACTACTTAATGACCTTACTTCCAAATTCCCATCAACTCCCCTATCAACATAGGGATATCAGTATTATCAATATATCCCGAAAACCTTTCATCTCCGGTACCGATCGTATAAACCGGCACATTCACACAAGTATGGGCATTAGAAGACCATGCGATACCTGCTTTTTGATCCAGGATCCCGACTGCAATATCCATAAATGGCTCAGCTTCACCATAAATGCCTTTTTCCGCAACTGTATGATAAACACTTTCAACAAAGGACTTTTTAAGTTGTGAAATTTCATTTTCAGTGAGGAGTGTATTACGCTGGCGACTGTTCAAACCCATATCACTTTCCAGGACCTTCAGCATTTTGTTGAAATCTGCCTCGGAATCCCCGGATTTGTTCACCCTGAACTGGGCGACGATCTTGTTCAATTCCTCCACCGATGATTTCTGGTATTTCAGCAATCCGAAATGAGACTCATAGCCTGTTTCCACGTTGCCTAATGCCAGGCCGCCGGTTTCGTGATCTGCGGTCACGATGATCAAAGTTTCATCAGGGTGTTTCTCATAAAAAGCTACTGCATTCCCGATGGCCTTATCAAAAGCTATTACTTCCTGGATGACGGCAGCACCATCATTCTTATGGCCCGCCCAGTCGATCTTTCCGCCTTCAACCATCATGAAAAACCCTTTTTCATTATCCAGCATGCTGATAGCTTTCGAGGTGTAATCAGCTAAGGTAAAATCACCAGGCTCCATATCCAGTGAAAAGGGTAACGATCCTTCACTGGCCGGCCTGGGTGACAAAACCAAAGTCTTGCCACCTCCCGGCGCCAGCTTTTCAAATCCTTCACGCGTATTGACAACATTAAAGCCATTTTCCCTGGCAAGCTGGACCAGCTTGACCTCTTTCCCCTGCCAGGTGCCTTCCGGGTTCAGGAAACCACCGCCGGCAAAAAAATCAAAATTGCTCTGGGTCAGTTCTACCCCGATTTCGAAGTACATATCACGGTCAGGCTGATGGGCGTAGAAAACTGAAGGGGTGGCATGATCAATCGATGTACTGGTCACAACGCCTACTTTATAACCGTCTCTTTTGGCTTTAGTGGCAATGGATTCATAAGGCACAGACCCTGCGGTATCCATGGATATGCGGCCAATATTGGTTTTATGGCCTGTAGCAAGCGCTGTTCCGGCTGCCGCTGAACAGGTAATCATCTGGTTATTGGCAAATGTGCTTACTAATCCAACCTGGGGAAATTTAGTGAAATTCAGGTGCTCAAAGCCAATCCTGTCTTCAAGAGCTGCCAGATAGGCTTCTGTTAAATTTACCTGGGCCAGTCCCATTCCATCACCAATAAATAAAAACACATATTTTACTTTTTGAGGATCATCGCCGGAAGGTAATATGGCAAAAACCCTTGAATTCAGGGCAAAAACCGTGAGGAAGACGATGAGGAAACGGATAAGGAAAATTCTTCTTTTCATAAATTAAATTTCAGTCGATGAACCGCAAAAATACTAAGAAAAAGGGTTTCCAACCCATCAAAAAATCGGTGTAACTTTGCCGCCATGGATCAAAAGCTGAGTTCAAGGGATATTGAGATCATGGCACCGGTGGGTTCTTATGAATCCCTGGCGGCTGCCATTCAGGGAAGAGCGGATTCTGTTTATTTCGGCATCGGGCACCTGAACATGCGTTCCAAATCTACCCTGAATTTTACTTCTGAAGACCTTAAATCCATATCAGAAATATGCCGTGAAAACCATATCCGCTCTTATATCACCCTTAATTCCGTGATATTTGACGAAGAACTGGACATCATGCGGGCAATTATCGGGGAGGCAAAAAATACCGGGATCGCTGCTATTATCGCTTCCGACCAGGCTGCTATCCAATATGCCGCAAAGGTTGGAATGGAGGTCCATATGTCTACCCAAACCAATATCACCAACATCGAAGCAGTCCGCTACTATGCAAAATATGCTGATGTTATGGTCACAGCCCGTGAGCTGAACCTGGATCAGGTCAAAGCTATAACGGCAACAGTTGAAAAGGAGCAGATCAAAGGGCCTGACGGGCAGTTGGTGAAAATTGAAATTTTTGCTCATGGGGCCTTATGTATGGCAGTATCAGGGAAATGCTACCTGAGCCTCGATAACCTGAATTCATCGGCCAACCGGGGCGCATGCCTGCAGGTCTGCCGCAGGCCTTACAAGGTTTTTGACCGGGATGGGGAAATTGAGCTGGAGATCGACAATCAATACATCATGTCGCCTAAGGACTTGAAAACTATTGATTTTATTGATAAGATACTCGGTGCGGGCGTTAAAGTCCTGAAGATTGAAGGCCGCGGCCGTTCACCGGAATATGTTAAAACGGTCACCCGTTGTTATAGAGAGGCAGTAGATGCTTATTTTAATGGTACTTATAATGCAAATAAAATCAGGCAATGGAACCTGGATTTGGAGAAGGTTTACAACCGTGGTTTCTGGGATGGTTATTACCTGGGGAGGAAGATGGGGGAATGGGCCGGGCAATATGGTTCCCAGGCGACCAGGAAAAAAGTTTATGTGGGAAAGATCATGAATTATTATTCCAAACCCGGGATCGCGGAGGTTAAGGTAGAAGCGCAGCCTCTCAGGGTTGGGGATGAGATACTTATAATCGGGCCTACCACTGGTGTTTGCGAAGATAAAGTCAGGGAGATATGGCTGCATGAGAAAATGGTCGATAAAACCGTCAAAGGGGATCTGTGCACCCTCCCGGTAGGGACATTTCTCAGGCCGTCGGATAAACTTTATAAATGGATCGATTCAAAAGAAGTACGGGCACAGGCTGATTAAAAAGAAACTGCCCCGGGAAATAGCCGGGGCAGTGACCAGTTTTGCCAAACCTTAAGGAGAGAATTAGATATTCTAACATGCATTAATCCACTTATTACAATTTTGTAATACTTTTTATTGTAATTTTTATGTGGTCTTTGTTTAACCTGCATACCCACTCCAATTTTTGTGACGGCTCGGGAGATCCTGAAGAATATGTGATATCCGCCATGAATGCGGGGTAATTATTTTGGGTCGTAGCCCCATCTGATCCAGATGGCTCCCCAGGTAAAACCGCCTCCAAAAGCAGAGATGATCAGGTTGTCGCCTTTTTTGAGCTGGTTTTCCCATTCCCATAAACAAAGCGGGATAGTAGCTGATGTAGTGTTACCGTATTTTTCAATATTGATCATCACTTTTTCTTTAGGGAGGCCCATTCTTCTGGCTGTAGCATCAATGATCCGCAGGTTGGCCTGATGAGGGACAAGCCAGGCAATGTCTTCCGATTTGAGATTATTTCTTTCCATGATCTCTACGGAAACATCAGCCATTCCAACAACCGCAAATTTAAAAACTGACTGCCCTTCCTGGTATACATAATGTTCCCGGAGATCAATTGTTTCCTGTGACGCGGGCTTCACAGCTCCGCCGCCTTTCTGAAACAGGAAAGATCTGCCTATTCCGTCAGTTTTCATGATGGCATCCATAATACCATAGTCTTCCATGGTCGGCTCAAGTAAAACCGCCCCGGCCCCGTCACCAAAAAGAACGCAGGTTGTACGGTCAGTGTAATCAGTCATCATCGACATTTTTTCTGCACCGACAACAATGATTTTTTTATGGGTTCCAGCTTCAATGAACTGCGCAGCGGTATGAAGGGCAAAAACAAAGCCTGAACAGGCTGCGTTGATATCAAAACTCCAGGCATTCTTCAGCCCGCATTTATCGCTGATAATATTGGCTGTGGCGGGAAATGCATAATCAGGTGTTACCGTGGCGCAGATCAGCAGGTCTATCTCTTCGGGGCGTGTGCCTGTTTTTTCGAGCAAGCCCGTAACAGCAGGAGCGCCAATGTCAGATGTCCCTTTTCCCGGTTCCCGCATGATTCTTCTTTCTTTAACACCGGTGCGGGTCATGATCCAATCATCGTTGGTATCAACCATTTTTCCCAGTTCATTATTGGTCAGGATATAATCAGGCACCCAACCATGAATACCGGTTATGGCTGCTCTCAATTTTTGCATTTCGACAAGGTTAGTCTTTGTTGTTGAGTGAAAACTTCTGCAAAGCTTTTTGGATTTTAGAAGTAAGCTTCACATCGTGTACTTCTTTGGAAAGAAGGATCATATTTTTTATGGCGATATTGTTGGAGATGCCATGACCAACGATAACGGTGGAATTAATGCCGAGCAACGGTGTACCGCCGTAATTTTCGTAATTCATCCGGTCAATGTATTCATCACGTAATCCTCTCTTGACCAGCATCCTGTAAACGGATTCCATCAGTTTGAGGACCACATTGCCGGTAAAACCGTCACAAACGATCACATCGGCTTTGTCTTTTAAGATATCACGCCCTTCAATGTTCCCGATGAAATTGAAATCTTTTGAGTCTTTCATCAGGGCAAAGGATGATTGGCAAAGCAGGTTACCTTTTTCTGCCTCAGTTCCGAGATTGAGCAGGGCAACCCGTGGATTTTCGACCTTGTAAATATTCTCTGCATAGAGTGAACCCAATATGCCGAATTGATACATCACATCGGGCTTAGTGTCAATGATAGTGCCCACATCCAGCAAAATGGATATACTGCCGTTTTCTTTTGGGACAATAGCATAAGTACACGGACGGATGATACCCTGGATAGTATTTACACTATACATCGAACCGACTACCATGGCTCCGCTGTTGCCTGCACTGCAAAACGCATCCAGGTCCCCGTTCTTGAGCATTTGAAAACCAATGGAAATGCTGGACTTAGGTTTTTGGACAATGGCACGGGTAGGGTGTTCTCCCATTCCGATCACTTCGGGAGCATCTATGATGCTGAAGGCGTCTGGGCCAATGCCGGCCAGCTTGAGTTCTTCCAAAATAACTTTTTCCGACCCGATTAATACGATCTGGTCGTTGGGAGAAATTTCATTTAGGGCGAAGCACGCACCTTCAATGGTGGCTTTCGGGGCAAAATCCCCCCCCATGACGTCAAGTCCTATTCTCATAAGTACGAGAGCTTGTGTAAGTTATTGCGGATTACTCCCCGGCTTTACTTATCACCAGCTTACCCTTATAATAAAGGTCTCCGTCAACATAATAAGCACGGTGGTAAACATGTATTGCTCCTGTTACAGGACAAGTGGCCAGTGTTGGCTTTTCAATCTTGTCATGCGTCCTTCTCTTATCCCTTCTGGTTTTAGAATGTTTTCTTTTAGGATGTGGCATATTTGTAAGTATTAATTTTCCTATTCATTATAATGATCTTTCAATTTCTGAAGTGCTTCCCATCGGGGATCGATCGGATATTCTTCTTTTTCAATGATATACCGGGTCACTTCAGGATTGCAAAGGCTGATACCGTTCTCATCAGTGCCGTGAACCTTCTTAAAAGGAAGCATAAGATGAATGTATTCATAAAGAAATTGGCTGACATCAAGCTCATGCTCTTTTTCTGTTATGACCAGAATATCTTCCGATTCCTCATGGTGATCAACACCAAACTTCACGATCAGTTTTTGCTTACCGTTTATAGGCTGATCAAATTCTTCAGCACACCTGTCGCAGGGAATCCTGACCGTACCGGCAATGGCGAAGTAAAGGACCATCATCCGCACCTGCTTATCAAGCAGGCAATCCACATGAAGTCTTCCCTTTTTGATCTCCGAGTATTCAAAATGCTCAAAGAACTTGTCTTCAATCTCAAAGTTAAGAGTGTGATTTCCTAACTTTAACCCACTGAAAGGGATAATGAAATGTTTAAGGTAATTCACCGAAATCCCTCTTGAAAATTGGGGTGCAAATTTAAAGATATTATTTTGAAATACAAAAGAATAATTTGAATATCAAAATTTCGTCCCATTATGTGAAATAATTAACAAAAGGTTAATTTTGCAGATCGATTTTAAGATTAGAGATTTATCATCAAACTAAATTAACTAAAATTAATAAAGATGATCAACAAGATGATCGCGTCCATGCTGCCGTATATGCCTAAAAACTTCGTCTGGATATTTTCTAAAAGATATATTGCCGGAAAAAAGATTGGAGATGCCATCCGGGTATCAAAAGAATTAAACGGCCAGGGGATCAGGGTGACAGTAGACCTGCTCGGGGAATTCATCACCAAACTTAGTGAAGCTGAAAAGAATAAGATAGAATACCTCAATATCATCGATACTTTCGTCAAAGAAAAGATCGATGGTAATTTTTCCCTGAAGCCCACCATGTTCGGCCTGTTGATCGATAAGGATGTCTGCTATAAAAACATTCGGGAAATCGTTCAGAGAGCAGCCTCCTATCAAAACTTCATAAAGATAGATATGGAAGATTCCCAGTGTGTGGATCTTGAAATTGAACTCTTCAGGAAACTGAAAGCAGAATTTCCTGAAAGTGTCGGTCTGGTATTCCAGGCTTACCTGAAAAGGACCCTGAAGGACATTGAGGATTTACTCGACATTCATTCTAAGGAAAACCCGGTCAATTACAGGATTTGCAAGGGCATTTATGTGGAATCACCTGAAATCGCTTACAATAAGTACGAAGAGATCAACAGGCATTTCCTTGAAGATCTTGAATTCATCTTCAAACATGGGATTTATCCCGGCATAGCCACCCATGACAAGCCACTCGTTGAAGGCGCTTATAAGCTAATCGAAAAATATAAAGTCCAAAAGAACATGTATGAGTTCCAGATGCTTTACGGCGTGACGCCGGAGCTCAGGAAATCCATCCTTGACAGAGGCCATAACATGCGTGTTTACGTTCCTTTCGGCGAACAATGGTTTGCTTATTCCACCCGCCGGCTAAAAGAAAATCCTAAAATGGCCATGCTGATCATCAAGGCGTTGTTTTTCAGAGGATGATTATTGAAAATTAACCAAGTTATCCTATCTTTGCGCCAAATTTTGAAAAATACCCATGGAGAAAAAAACGATCGGAAAAATTGCCCAGATCATCGGGCCGGTAGTTGACGTTTCTTTTGAAAATGAAGCTGACCTGCCGAATATTTACGATTCCCTCGAGGTGACCAACGACAAGGGAGAAGTTATCGTCCTTGAGTGTCAGCAGGACATCGGCGAAAATACGATCCGCACAGTTGCTATGGACTCTACTGACGGGATGCGCAGGGGAATGGATGTAATTTCTACAGGAAAACCAATTTCCATGCCGGCTACAGAAGAGATCCGGGGGCGGTTGTTCAATGTGATCGGTCAGCCTATCGACGGGTTGGGTGAAGTTTCAAGAGAAAGATTATACCCGATCCACCGGGATCCGCCAACATTCGAAAACCTGACTACCCGCCAGGAAGTGCTCTACACAGGTATTAAAGTTATCGACCTGATCGAACCTTATGCCAAAGGCGGTAAAATCGGTTTATTTGGTGGTGCCGGTGTAGGAAAGACGGTCATCATCATGGAGCTGATCAACAATATCGCGAAAGTTTATTCCGGTATGTCGGTGTTCGGTGGCGTCGGTGAAAGAACCCGTGAAGGCAATGACCTGCTGCGGGAAATGATCGAGTCCGGTGTTATCCAGTATGGTGAAGAATTTTTGAAAGATATGGAGAACGGGGGCTGGGACCTTTCTAAAGTTGACCGCAATAAACTTAAAGATTCCAATATCACGCTGGTGTTCGGCCAGATGAATGAACCTCCCGGCGCTCGTGCCCGCGTGGCTTTGTCGGGCTTGACCCTTGCAGAATATTTCCGCGACGGGGATGAAAAATCCGGCGGAAGGGATATCCTTTTCTTTATCGATAATATTTTCCGTTTCACCCAGGCTGGTTCTGAAGTATCAGCCTTGCTGGGACGTATGCCTTCAGCCGTTGGTTACCAGCCAACATTGGCCACGGAAATGGGTATCATGCAGGAACGCATCACTTCAACCAAGCGGGGATCCATCACGTCCGTGCAGGCAGTTTATGTTCCTGCCGATGACCTTACCGACCCTGCTCCGGCCACTACTTTTGCCCACCTTGACGCCACAACGGTATTGAACAGAAAGATTTTTGAAATCGGGATTTACCCGGCAGTTGATCCGCTGGATTCAACTTCCCGCATTCTTAGCGCTGAAATTGTCGGCGAAGAGCATTACCGAACCGCTCAGCGCGTAAAGCAGATCCTGCAACGTTATAAGGAACTCCAGGATATCATTGCCATCCTCGGGATGGATGAACTTTCCGACGAGGATAAAATGGTTGTAAACCGCGCTCGCCGTGTGCAGCGTTTCCTGTCGCAGCCTTTCCATGTGGCTGAGCAGTTTACCGGCATCCCGGGAACCATCGTACCAATTGAAGATACCATCAAAGGGTTCAAAATGATCATGGATGGCGAGGTTGATGAATATCCCGAAGCAGCCTTTAACCTGGTTGGAACCATTGAGGAAGCGATTGAGAAAGGAAAGAGGATTTTGGCAGAAAACCAATAAAAAGTAGGCAGTTGAAAGTTGACAGTTTGCTTTTAGTCTTCTGTATTCTGTATTCTGACTTCTGTATTCTGACTTCTGTATTCTTAATTAAAAATATGAAACTCGAAATCATCACACCTGAACAAACGCTCTATTCCGGCGAAGTCAGCCTGGTGCAACTTCCCGGCATCGACGGATCATTTGAGATCCTGAATAATCATGCTCCGCTGATTTCAATTCTTGCCAGCGGCAAAGTCAAGATACAGGATGCCCAGAAACAACTTCAGTATTTCGATATCAAAGGTGGGGTGGTGGAAGTGCTTCACAATAAGGTTCTGTTGCTGGCTGAATAGGTTTTGGGTTCAAATGGCATCTCAATTTTGCAGACATTTTATTTCATCCCGCAAGGATGTTTGAAAGTAGCCCGGGACGCTGGTCCTGGGAGAGATAAAGCTCGATTCCATTTCTAATCCCGGAGGGATTATTCTTTGATTTTTTTCTTCGCGATAGTTACCGACAACCATAATCCCAGATAATTGCCCGACAGTTCATAATCCCCTCCTGCCGGGGGTGAGGATAAAAGGTTATAAAACATGTAATTTCCTGTCATAGTATTTTGAAAATTCATCACATAGACCAGATTGGATTTAAGTAACACTTTATTGATCGCAAAACTCAAACCAGTTCCAATTACAAAACTACCTTGAAAGGAATTTTCAGGGCTATCGGCAGATAAATGAAACTCCTCACGAGCTTCAGTATCATCTTCATTATGAAATACAACAGTTAACTCCCCATTGCCTGCTGGAAAATACATTACTTTCAATCCAGTCAGAAAATTTGCAAAGGTCTTTTGGCTAATCTGGATATTTAATCGAAGCAATAACGGAGCTGAAAAAGAAGGCATAGCGCTCATTTTAAATTCATCCGTATAGTCTTCGTTAAAATTGGTATAAATATCCTCCTTTTTGAAAGTGCATTGAATATTATAAACATGTTCCAGAGCAACAAGAATTCCAGTCACAAATGACCACTTCCTGTCCGGGTAGAAATCATATTCCAAACCGGCATTAAAGCCCCAAATCGGTTTGTTTTCGAAAATGTAATTGCCATATTGAGGATAAATTTTGGCTTTGTTATATAAAACGGGACCCCCTACAATGCTGAGCTTTTTGAATTTAGAAAGAATTTTATACTCTTTGTTGCTTTGTGCAATAGCACTTAAACTGAACAAAGTAATAAGGATAAGCCCTAGTAATGATTTATTCAAGATGGTTTGGTTAGGATTATTGATTCTGTAAATATATCAATTCTGGATGAATAATAAAAGCATAGGTTCCCTAATCTGTGAATCAATAATTGTCCAAAACGACATAATTAATTTGATCATTAGTTTTTTCCATATATTTACCTGGTTAACCATTTGAATTTTTTTTAATTGGATTAAATGAAAAGCCGGGTTTTCTTATTTCTAATCCCTTTATTATTACAATACTCTTTCACCCATGCCCAGCCATGGTTCTTATTAGACAGGCAACAAAAAGATTCAGTCATATTCAATCATTTCAATGAAGGGCATAAATACCTGAGAATAGGTTTTGGTGGTACTTTGCTGGGGGGCGGATGGAGTGGTGGTTCTATAAAACTTGAACCAACATTCGGGTATCTGATCCGTGACCGGCAAATGCTCGCCACAAGTGTTTTACTGGAAAAGGCCTCCACCAAGCTTGATGATGATTATATGAAATCTTTACAGATTTGCATCGGAGGGCATTACAGGTATTATTTACCTGAGCGAAAGGTTTTAAGCCCTATATTCGGGCAGGTGAGCCTTTACGGAGGATATTTCACAGGAGAAAACAACCTGGATTCAATTAAAGAAACTGCAAATTGCTTTGTTTTGAATCTGACTGTTGGGGCGGGCATATCGTTCCCAATTAATAAGTTCAATCTTGAATTAGGGCTTTCTCAAAATTATCAGCTAATTAATATCAAACTTCTTAAGGAATTTTTTGCCGGAGAGACATTAGGTTATTTAACCTTTTCCTATTGTTTTTAAATATTGAATTGTCTTTGATGAGATCTCGAAACACATATAAATTATTTTTAGTTCTGATTATGTTTTTTCTTTGTATCTCCAATGCTTTTTCGCAGAATTGGAAAGAAATGGATGACAGCACTTATTATTCAATTGTTAAAAACCGGTTTAATAAGAGGAATATCCATTTCGGGGCAGGGGGTGCAATTCGATATGGATATCAAAGTCCATATACAACATTTAGTTTTGGTGCCCGGACCCAGGCAGGGTATTTTGTTGCCAACAGATGGCTCCTTTCAGGACAAATGGAATTTTACCGGGGATTTCTCGAATCGGACACCTCTTCAGGAAATGCTGACTATTTCAGATATCTGGCGGGGCCCCAGGTCAGGTACTATTTTAAGCCCAAACACAGGACTTTGTTCTGCCAGTTGTCCGTTTTGGCTGGCCATGAAGATAATAATGTCAATGAAATTCCTGATTATAATCAATTCAGTCATTTTATTTATGGGGGATCAATTGCAGGTGGAATTTCAGTTTTCATCCGGAGGTTTGAATTCGAATTACTGGCAGGGTTTACATGGTATTCTTCTGATTATAAAAATGATAACGATTATTATCCTTATTCGATCTTACAAATTAATCTCTCTTATATTTTGGACAGGTAAAATTCGAGGAAAAAGACTTATTTCATCATATAGTAAGATTTATGAGGAACATCAACGGTTACCTTCTTTTTACCAAATGGTTCAAAATGGTTAAAATCATTAATAAACTGACCAAATTATGACCATAAAATATTTTATCTATTTGATATATTGTTATTTAAAGGTTAAATAATGGTCCTGAAGGGATGAAAGATAGTAGCCCGGGACGTCAGTCCCGGGTCAGAAACAGGCAATTCAGTTTTAAAGTTCCGTAGGAACGACAGATTATCGAATGGTGCTAAGATATTTTCTGTCGTCCTTACAGGACTTTATTTGTTGGAGCTGCCTTTTTACCCGGGACTGACGTCCCGGGCTACTTTCAGTTCTCCCTGTCGGGAGAAGAAGGATTGGATGATTGGATGATTGGGGGATTTGGCGATATGTCGAGGGATCTTCTTGCAATTTGGATCACGTCATCCCAACGAAGGAGGGATCTATTTATGAATAAAAAATTCATTTTAATAAACCAAACATTTTTCCCTACCTTTGTGAATGAATTAACAATAAACTCATTGTAATGAAAATATCTCATATTGAGCACATTGGAATTGCTGTTAAAAGTCTGGATGAAGCTATTCCTTTCTATGAACAGGTGCTCGGACTGAAATGTTACGCCATCGAAGAAGTTAAAGATCAAAAAGTCAAGACCGCTTTCTTCATGGTTGGTCAAACCAAGATCGAATTGCTGGAAGCGACAGACCCGGAAGGACCAATTGGCAAATTCATTGCTAACCGGGGGGAGGGGGTCCATCACATGGCTTATGCCGTTGAAAACCTGGAGAATTGTCTTAAGGAAATGGAAACCAAAGGCGTCCGGCTGATCGACCAGCAACCCAGGAAAGGTGCGGAAGGATTGCATATCGCCTTTTTGCACCCGAAATCAACTGCAGGCGTGCTTACTGAATTTTGCGAAAATAAAAACCATTAACAACTCCTTAAGGGAGCTTGCTGAGGGTTCTCGTCTTCTCAAACCATTATTTTCATAGTTTTGCAGGTAAATCTTTGCCCTTTGCCTTTTGCCCTTTGCCCTTTGAACTTTGAACTAAATAGTGATGCCCAACAACGAAGACCTATTCAAAAAAATAATCTCTCACGCTAAAGAATACGGGTTTGTATTTCCTTCCAGCGAGATTTATGACGGATTAAGCGCCGTTTATGATTACGGCCAGTATGGTGTCGAATTGAAGAACAATATCCGGGAATATTGGTGGAAGTCGATGGTGCAATATCATGAAAACATCGTTGGGCTCGATTCTGCCATTTTTATGCATCCCACCGTCTGGAAAGCTTCAGGCCACTTGGATGCATTCAGTGACCCGCTGATTGACAATAAAGACTCCAAGAAACGCTACCGCGCCGATACGCTGGTAGAGGATTACATGGCAAAGCAGCAGACAAAGATCGACCAGGAGGTGGAGAAAGCCAGGAAGAGATTCGGTGAAAGCTTTGATGAAGCCTTATACCTGGAAACAAATCCGCGTATCCAGGAGTATAAGCAGAAGATAGAAGAAGCTGGTAAGAGGCTGTATTCAGCAATGGAATCCAATGACTTAGCCGCTTTCCGTCAGCTCATCATTGACCTGGAAATAGCCGACCCGGTTTCAGGGACCCGCAACTGGACCGATGTACGCCAGTTCAACCTGATGTTTGCCACGCAAATGGGTTCTTTGGCCGAAGATACCAATGTGATCTTCTTGCGCCCGGAAACGGCACAGGGTATATTTGTCAACTTCCTGAACGTGATGAAAACGGGCAGGATGAAGGTTCCTTTTGGCATAGCTCAGACCGGCAAGGCTTTTCGCAACGAGATCGTCGCCCGGCAGTTCATTTTCCGGATGCGGGAGTTCGAGCAGATGGAAATGCAGTTCTTTGTCCAGCCCGGTGAAGAGATGAAATGGTTCAACTACTGGAAGGAGCAGCGGATGAACTGGCACCTGGGAATGGGAATCCCCGCTGAGAAATACCGTTTCCATGAGCACGACAAGCTCGCCCATTACGCCAATGCTGCTTTCGACATTGAATTTGACTTCCCCATCGGTTTTAAGGAGTTGGAAGGCATCCATTCCCGCACCGATTTCGACCTGTCATTGCACCAGCAATATTCCGGCAAAAAGTTACAATATTTTGACACGGATCTGAACCAGAGCTACGTTCCTTATGTCATCGAAACATCCATCGGCCTTGACCGTACTTTCCTTGCTGTATTGAGTTACTCATTTAACGAAGAAAAACTGGAAGACGGCACGGAACGAGTGGTGCTGAAATTCCCGCCATTCCTGGCACCCGTCAAAGCAGCTGTTTTGCCTTTGATTAAAAAAGACGGATTGCCGGAGAAAGCCCTGGAAATTTTCGACGGTTTGAAATATGATTACATGTGCCAGTACGATGAGAAAGACTCTATCGGCCGACGCTACCGCCGGCAGGATGCCATCGGCACACCTTACTGCATTACTGTCGACCACCAGACCTTGCAGGATAATACCGTGACGATAAGGGAACGCGACAGCATGATGCAGGATAGGATTCCATTTGACCGGGTTGCATCAATAATCAGGGGAAGAATCAAGAAAATCTAGGATTTACAATTTACAAATTAAGATCTTAGATTGTAAATTGTAAAGTGTAAATTTTAATTCTTTTGATTGAAGTTCGTCATTGTCAACCCCGGCCCCACAGTGACAAAAGACCGGATCATTTCCACTGCTTCAGGTAACCGTGGGACAAGTATTTCTTCCTCTTTAGCAGTCCATCTGCCCAAAACATATTCGGTCTGAAAACCTTTAGCGAAATCATTGCCTATTCCGAAGCGGAGCCTGGAAAAATCCTGTGTTTCCAGGATTTCAATGATGCTGATAAGCCCGTTATGGCCGCCATCACCTCCTTTTAGTTTCAAACGCAACTGTCCTGGAGGAAGAGCGATATCATCCACCACGACCAAAAGGTTTTCCATTGGGATTTTTTCAGTTTCCAGCCAATAGCGGACCGCTTTTCCGCTCAGATTCATATAAGTAGAAGGCTTGATCAGGACCAGTGACCTGTTTTTTATCCTCATACGGGCAACATCGGCATATCGTCCGCTTTGAAAAGAAACACCTGATAACCGGGCAAGGGTGTCTAAAACAGTGAATCCGATGTTGTGCCTGGTATTGGCATATTCATCACCGATGTTGCCCAGTCCTGCTATCAGGTATTTCATAACTCAGACCTGTCAGGGGCCTTATTTTACAGGCGCAGGTGCTGGTGCTGGTGCTGCTGCGCCTTCAGCTTCCGGCTCGACAGTAACGGTGACACGTGTAGGTCGGATGGCTATAATGTATCTTTCAGGTTTTTCGAGGATCTTGAATTTTTCCTGGGGTACTTCACCAATAATGATTTTCTGGTCAATGTCGAGGTTACTGATATCGATCACTACGGCTTCGGGCATTTCAGCAGGAAGAGCGCGGACATTCAGTTTCCTGAATTTTTTCACCAGCTCGCCTCCTTTGATCAGACCGGGTGCGTTTCCTGTAAACTTCACAGGGACACTCATGGTGAGAGGTTTATCCATTTCGAATTCAATAAAATCAGCATGCAGGATGGTATCGCTGACCGGGTGGTACTGGATATCTTTCAACACGCAGTTATGGCTTTTACCATCAATGGTAAGCTTGATAAAATGAGAATCAGGTGTAAAAACAATTTGCGTGAATGATTTCTCATCTGCCACAAATTTGATTTGTTCCTTGCCACCATAAAGCACACATGGGATACGCCCCTCCGAACGCTGGAGCTTAGCATCTTTTTTCCCTACGCTCTCACGCAGAGAGCCGCTCATAGATACTGTTTTCATACAATTAGAAATTAGAAATTAGAAATTTATATAAATAACTACTTAATGACAACTTAATGACCACTTAATGACCACTTAATGACTACTTAATGACTACTTTTTATCACTATCATCCATAATGAACAGCGAATTGATTGATTCAAAGTTTTCAATCCGTTTGATCACTTCGGCAAATAGTTCAGCCGTGGTGAGGACAGTGATCATCTCACTTTTCTGCTTAAGTGGGATAGTATCGGTAACGACGACTTCAGTAATAACTGAATTTTCGATTTTTTCATAAGCCTGGCCGGAGAACACCGGGTGGGTGCAGAAAGCCCGCACACTATTGGCCCCTTTGTCCATCATAAGTTGGGCAGCCTTTGTGATAGATCCTCCTGTATCGATGATATCATCAACCAGGATAATATCTCTCCCCTTGACATCTCCCACCAGCGCCATTTTGGAAACCTCACCGGGTTTGGACCGTTGCTTGTAACAGATTACAAAGTCGGTATGCAATGCTTTGGCATAAGATGCGGCACGGCGCGTACCTCCCGTGTCCGGCGAAGCCATCGTAAGATTTGGGAGATTGAGTGTTTCAATATAGCTGCGGAAAATAGAGGAGGCGAACAGGTGATCCACCGGAACATCGAAAAAGCCCTGGATCTGGTCAGCATGGAGGTCGAGGGTGACAACCCGTTGCACTCCGGCTGCCGTTAACAGGTTAGCCACTAGTTTGGAGGCAATGGATACCCTGGGACGATCTTTGCGGTCTTGCCTGGCGAGCCCGAAATAAGGGATCACTGCCACAATATTCTTGGCCGAGGCCCGGCGCGCTGCATCGATCATCATCATAAGTTCCAGCAGGTTATCGGCAGGGGGGGAAGTAGATTGTATGATAAATACATGTCGCCCACGGATATTTTCTTCAAAAGCAGGTTGGAATTCGCCGTCAGAAAATGGGAAAACGGTAGATTGTCCCAACTTACAACCATAGCTTTTAGCTATTTTTTCGGCCAGGTCGAAAGTAGCTCTGCAACCGAAAATACTTACCAGATCTTTCTTTGTAGGCATAATAAAAAGGATTTTCCGTTTTCCGGGGCTGCAAAGGTAAGATAATCTGGCAGATTGTCCAAATTTCTATTATCTTTGCGCTCCCAATTTAATATCACACCCACACTTCACTTGCACAACAACAAACAATGTTTCGACAGACATTAAATAAGAATCACACCTCACTTGCACACCCACACTCAAACCCACACCCTCCTCGCCCGGGTGGCGGAACAGGTAGACGCGCTGGTCTCAAAAACCTGTGAGCGAGAGCTCGTGCCGGTTCGATCCCGGCTCCGGGTACATGTAAAAACCAACGCCCAAAGGGCGTTGGTTTTTAAGTTTTAAGTTTTGAGTGTTGAGTTTTGAGTTGGGGAATCTTGAAATAATTGAAAATCCCTTCCCCTCACCGATAAAATACTAATAGAGGCTTCTATATTATACACTTATGACATATTGCTTCATCTCTAAATAATGATTAAATTTGTGAAAAAATTGAGGTAATGCCAAAGATTTTCGAATATTTAGGGATTCTGATATTTTTCTATTCCAATGAGTATGAGCCGATTCATGTGCATGGCAAATATGATGGATTTGAAAGTAAGGCGGAGTTTTATATAGTCGATGGCAAGATTGTTGAGATTAAAATTAAGTCCCTAAAAGGCTTGAGGGCATTGACAGGCAGTAAACTCAATGATTTTAAAGAATTTTTAGAAAAATATGCAGATAGAATAGTTCAAAAATGGATTGACTACTTTGTTTATCATAAGGATGTCGAATTCGAGAAAATTAATACCCGAATCAAGTGAAAATTACAGAAGAATATATTGATTACAATGTTGATATCATCGAAATTATATCTGCCCGGTATATTGGAGATTATGCAATAAGAGTATTTTTTAGCGATGGATTTGGCAGACTAGTTGATTTTAGACCATTCTTAGAATCTTCCTTACACCCTTCAATTCGAAAATATTTAGATGAATTAATGTTTAAGGACTATCAGATTGTTGATGGAAATCTTAATTGGAATGATTATGATTTGATTTTCCCAATTGAAGACTTATACGAAGGAATATTATAAAAAAAATTAGGCGGAACTGGTAGACGCGCTAGTCTCAAAAACCTGTGAGCGAGAGCTCGTGCCGTTTCGATCCCGACCCCGGGTACCAGCAAAAACCAAGGCCCTTTGGGTGTTGGTTTTTGAGTTTTAAGTTTTGAGTGTTGAGTTGGGGAAATTTTAAGCTTTGCAGGAATTGCTCTTGAAGGGGTTTATCTTTTCCAGGTGACGGCTGGGGTGGCGGAATAAACAAATTGCCCGGGATATCGTTTTCCTTGATTTAGATCTTCTGTTTATTACCTTTAATGAATAATGTATAAATTTGAGAGGAGATATCTGATTTAGGAAGAATACTATAATGAGGTAGAATTCGTTAGAGTAGTTGACCGCAAACCAAACCATAAAATGTCATGAAAGCAATACTGGCTATTATCGTGATGATCTTGTTTTCCCAAGGATTACAAGCTCAAAGCAGGGCTATAACCACGGCTGTGCCATATCTTCTTCTCGCGCCTGATTCCAGGGGTACCGCGTTAGGCACGATCGGAGCCGCTTCAAGTCCTGATGCTTTTTCCATGCATTGGAATCCCGCAAAATATGCATTCACTGATAAAAGATTCGGAGTTGCAGTTTCCTATACACCCTGGTACTGGTTATTGATCAAGGATTATGATCCTTTGGATCTTTCATTTGGTTATCATTCATTCAATCTTTATTTCAAGATTACGGACAGGATAGCTATTGCGACATCGATGGTATATTTTTCAATTGGAAAAGTAACCTTTACTGATGAATATGGAAATGACCTGGGAAGCTTTCAGCCTTATGAATTTAATAATGATGTTTCTTTCTCTTACAGGATAAATGATGTATTTTCATTAGGACTGGCCGGACGGATGATTTATTCGGATTTCACCCGGGGAGAATATATCCAGGGTGCTGAAACTTCTCCCGGCATCTCTGTTGCCATGGATATTTCCGCTTATTACCAGAAAGATATTTCTCTTGGAAGTAAAGAAGGCAGCATTTCCTGGGGCGTCAATATCAGCAACATAGGTTCGAAGATAGCCTATTCTGAAACTCAAGTCCGTAAAGATTTCATCCCGACCAACTTCGCGGCAGGAATTGGTTTTACAACAAAATTCAATTCATCTAATTCATTGACTTTCCTGGCAGATTTTAATAAGCTTCTTGTGCCCACTCCACCAGTCTATCTGATGGATACGGCGACAGGGATGCCCGTTTATGATCCTCAGGGCAACCCGGTCATTGACAAAGGGATGGATCCGAATGTATCGGTTATGCGGGGGATGATCCAGTCATGGTATGATGCGCCTTATGGTTTCGAAGAGGAGATGAAGGAGTGGTCATTTGGAATTGGGGCAGAATACTGGTTCAGGAGCATTTTTTCAGCCAGGAGCGGTATTTATTATGAAAATGAGACTAAAGGATGGAGAAGGTACTTTACAACCGGCCTGGGCGTCAGGTATAGCTATTTTGGATTTGACATCGCCATCCTCGTCCCCTTTGAAGAGACAACATTTAATGAATTCAATATGAGGTCCTCTCTCATCTTTGAAATTGGAAACCGGAAGAAATAACCCTTTTTTTTCGTATCTTGGCATGTTCAATGATTACCTGCCAGATCTATCAGCCATGAAAAAATTATTTCTCGTAATTTTTATCCTCGTTATCATTCTGGTGAAGGCATCTTCACAGTCCTGCCTGCCTGAAGGCATCACATTTTCCACACAAGCCCAGATTGACAGTTTCCAGGTGAATTATCCGGGGTGTACATCCATTGAAGGCGATGTTATAATATATGGAAATGATATTTCAGACCTCGCTGGAATCAGTATGCTGGATTCGATATTTGGCGATCTTGAATTTCAGAATACTCAGTATTTATCAGATATGACCGGCCTGAGCAATTTAAGCTATATTGGAGGAAGTTTTTACTTAGATGACCTTGCTGGATTTTTCAGTTTTGCAGGGCTGGACAATCTGAAAACTGTCGCAGGAGATTTGCATATTGGGTTTTGTGATGAATTGACTTCATTATCCGGATTGGAAAATTTGACATCTGTAGAAGGAAGTGTGGAAATTGATGAAAACTGGGAACTGACTTCTTTAACAGGATTGGGTAATTTAACTTATATCGGGGGCTGGCTTCAAATTGGTTACTTATGGGGAGGTAATCCTTCTCTTGCCAGTCTAAGTGGATTGGATAACCTTACATCTATTGGGGGTGGTCTTATAATAGCTTATAATGAAGTCCTGACCAGCCTTATGGGACTCGACAATGTGACTTCCATCGGAGGTGATCTTGGTATTTATAACAATGCATCCCTGACCAGCCTTTCAGGACTGGAAAATGTCAATGCTTCTTCAATCAACAGGATCTGGATTTATGAAAATCCGGTTCTTACCGAATGTCAAATTCAAAGCATTTGTGAATACCTCGCTGATCTCCACGATATGATTGGCATTTACAATAATGGACCAGGTTGTGACAATCCTCATGAAATCGCGGATAGTTGTGGTTTTACTCTTTCCTGTTTACCTTTTGGGAACTATTACTTCATGAGCCAGGCAAATGTTGACAGTTTCCCCTCATATTATCTAGATTGCCATAAACTTGAGGGATATATCGAAATTACTGGTGAAAATATTACTAACCTGGAATGCCTGTCAGGGATCGATACCATCAATGGTTCATTACATCTGTGTGGTAATAATAGTTTACTTACTTTGAATGGACTGAATAATCTGAGGACTATTCAAGGCGACCTTATGCTTGGATATTGGGAATGTGGAAGCAATCCGGCATTGACTGACCTGGCTGGATTAAATAAGCTGACAACTGTTGGTGGTTGGATGCTACTCCTGGGGAATAGCGGCTTATTAAGTTTATCCGGACTTGATTCTTTAACCAGTGTCGGTCAGGAGTTTGGGATTTATGACAGTCCGTTACTAAAAAACCTCAATGGGATAAATAAGCTGGATTCCGTGCAATCAATCAAGATAGCCGGAAATAATTCGATGATAAGCCTGGATGGTCTTCAAAGCCTGATTCATACTAACTCTATTTCAATCATTTATAACCCGATGCTGATTACCCTTGACGGTATTGAAAATGTTGATGCTGATCATCTAAATTATTTGCATATTCACGATAATGATTCCTTGACTGAATGTAACGTACGGAGCGTTTGCGATTATCTTATCAATTATTCAGGACTTATCGATATTTATAATAACAATACCGGATGTGACAGCGCGCAGGAGGTGAAATTGGCCTGCGGGGTTGGCGTTGAGGAAGTCATCAGTCGTCAGTCATTAGTCGTCAGTTATCCAAATCCATTTACAGACCAAACAACATTCACTATCCATTTGCGAGATCCGGCTACAGTGAACCTGGTCTTCCTCAATGACCTGGGGCAGGTCGTGGCAACCGTCCTTGATGAATCGCTGAATACAGGCGATCACCAGGTTACCTGGGATGCTGAAGGACTGAATCCGGGAATATACTTCTACCGCCTCACGGCAGGAAACCAGGCCTTCACGGGAAAAATGGTGATGGTGAGATAGAAAATGAGCCCTTCTTCCTATAGCTTGGTTTTACTTGAAAATGGCCATGAAACGGCAGTTTCCAAAAGATAGAGGAATTCTCTGCAATGCTCTTGCGTTATTTTGCTTTATTTTTAAAGAATGATTAAATTTGTAAAAAAGAGTTGATGCCAAAGATTTTTGAATATTTGGGGATTCTGATATTTTTTTACTCCAATTAACATGAGCCGATTCATGTTCATGGAAAATACGATGGTTTTGAAAGTAAGGCAGAGTTTTATATAGTCGATGGCAAGATTATTGAGATAAAAATTAAATCCATCAAAGGTACGAGGCCATTGACAGGTAGTAAACTCAATGATTTTAAAGACTTTTTGGGAAAATATGCAGATAAAATAGTTCAAAAATGGATTGATCATTTTTGTATATCATAAGGATGTCGAATTCGAGAAAATTAACTCCCGGATCAAATGAAAATAACGGAAGAATATATTGATTATAATGTTGATATTATTGAAGTTAAATCTGCCCGGTATATTGGAGATTACGCAATCAGGGTATTTTTTAACGATGGATTCAGCAAACTTGTTGATTTCAGACCATTTTTAGAATCCTCATTATACCCGTCAATTCGAAATTATTTAGATGAAGCAAACTTTAAAGAGTATCAGATAATTGATGGTAATCTTAATTGGAATGATTATGATTTGATTTTCCCAGTTGAAGACTTATACGAAGGGAAAATATAAGAGATATCGCTCTGATTTATGAAAAAAGCTTTTTGTGGCAATGAAATGGACAGGATGCCTGATTGGGCGTTCAGGACAATGGCGTTTATTTTTAATGTTTCGGATATCTTTAAATCACCCGGTAAAAAACTCGTTCCGTTCAACATCCAGAAAGGACAGACAGTTATTGATTACGGAAGCGGAACAGGCAGGTTTTTACCTGGGGCATCGGAAATGGTTGGTGAACAAGGCCTGGTATATGCTGTTGACATTCATGAACTTGCTGTCAAATCTGCCTTTCAGCAGATCGAAAAACATAACCTTAAAAATGTAAAGCCAATCCTGACCGATAGGAAAAAGGTAGACATACCCTCACATACTGCCGACATTATCTATGCCCTGGATATGTTCCATATGGTGAAAGATACCAAAGCTTTCTTGCAGGAGTTGAACAGGCTGATTAAGCCGGATGGCATACTCTATCTTGAGGACGGGCATCAGCCAAGGTCTTTGACAAAGGATAAGATCCTGGATTCCGGTTGCTGGGATATCGCTGAAGAAAGTAAATCCTTTGTCAGATGTAAGCCCAAAAAGTAACCGGTACAATTAACCCGGCAATAATTCGGAAACAAGAAACTAGAAACTAGAAACCAGAAACCAGAAACTGGAAACCAGAAACTGGAACTCCACCACTAACCACTAACCACTAACCATTAACTAATCTTCCCTATCTTTGCATCCTCAATTTTTATTCTCCTGTTATGGAAACCCGTCACCGTTTTACAATTTATCTCCCTATTATACTGGCTGTTGTGCTGATACTTGGCATCTGGCTCGGCAGTAAACTGTCGTTTGTCAGAAACGATAAATCAGATAATGCCCTCTTTGTCAAACCGGCCCATCACGATAAAGTAACCGACCTGATCAATTATGTTCAGCAGGACTATGTTGATTCAGTAAGCCGTGAGGATCTGACCGACAATGCGATCGAAGGAGTCCTCGATAAGCTCGACCCGCATTCACAATATATTCCCTCGGAAGATTTTACTGAAGTAGAGGACCAGCTAAACAGCAATTTTGAAGGGATTGGCATACAGTTCCGTATTGAAAAAGACACAATCATGGTGATCCAGACAATCCCGGGCGGACCTTCGGAAAAAGCGGGATTATTGGCCGGCGACCGCATCGTGAAGATCAATGATTCAATTGTTGCAGGAATTGGTGTGACCGACAGGGATGCAGTCAGGCAGCTTAAAGGTAAACGGGGATCTCAGGTAAAGGTGAGCATACATCGCCGAAGTCTTGCCGACCTGATCGATTTTAGCCTGGTCCGGGACGTCATCCCGACCTACAGTATTGATATATCTTATATGGTCGATGATTCAATCGGTTATATAAAGCTCAGCCGTTTCGCCGCCAATACTTATGAAGAATTGTTAAGCGCTCTGAAAATGCTTATGGAGCAGGGGATGACCAGGCTGATCCTCGACCTCCGGGGAAATTATGGTGGTTTCCTCCAGGCTTCCATTAATATCTCCGATGAATTTCTCTCCGATAAAAAACTTATCGTTTACACTGAAGGCAACAGCAGGCCAAATAGCTATGCTTATGCCACAAAAAAAGGGATTTTTGAGGAAAGTGACCTCGTGGTATTAATTGACGAGTCTTCCGCTTCGGCCAGTGAAATTGTCGCCGGGGCCATACAGGATAATGACCGTGGCTTTATCATCGGCAGAAGGTCGTTTGGAAAAGGACTGGTGCAGGAGCAACTCACCTTTCCTGACGGTTCAGCGATCCGCCTGACCGTTGCACGCTATCATACCCCTTCAGGAAGATGTATCCAGCGTCCTTATACAAATGGGAACAAAGAATATTATGAAGAACTTTATCACCGCTACGCCACTGGTGAGATGGAAAATCCGGATAGCATTGCCTTCAGCGATACAATCAAATACTATACTCCGGCCGGAAAAGTCGTGTATGGTGGCGGAGGGATAATGCCCGATGTTTATGTGGCCATGAAGGCAGATGAAAAAGATAATCTTTATAACCGCATGATCCATCAGAACCTGATCTTCCAATATGCATTTGATTATACCGACAGAGAGCGGGCCACACTCCAGCATTTCAGGACGGTTGAAGACTTCAGGGATAATTTCCGGGTCGATGACCAGCTTTTTAATGGATTAATCGATAATGCCCGTAAACAGGGCCTTACATTCACCCCTAAAGAAGTCCGCTATTCAGAAAAGAAGATCAAGACCCTTCTGAAAGCTTATATCGGCCGCAACCTGCTTGACGACCAGGCTTTTTACCCGATCTACCACGATGTGGACAAAATATTCCAGGTGGCGCTTGATACAATCAGAAAATAGTTCAAAGTGCAAAGTTCAAAGTGCAAAGTGTGGTTTTTGTATTTAACTTTGAACTTTGAACTATGAACTTTGAACTAAACCAAGTTATTATGTCATTCGAATTACCAACATTGCCTTTCGCGCTGAATGCGCTGGAGCCATTTATTTCAAAGACAACCCTGGAATTCCATTATGGAAAACACCACCAGGCTTATGTGAACAACCTGAACAAGTTACTGCCCGGTTCGGGATTTGAACAGGCAACGCTTGAGGAGATCATCCAAAAATCCGGTGGCGGGATTTTCAACAATGCCGCCCAGGTCTGGAACCACACTTTTTACTGGCACTGCCTTAGTCCTTACGGTGGTGGCCTTCCGGCTGGAAAACTGATCGGCCTTATCGACCGGGATTTTGGTACTCTCGATGGATTCAAGGAACATTTCACCCAGGCTGCCGCCACCCTCTTCGGCTCAGGCTGGGCCTGGCTTTCATTGGATGCCAATGGAAAGCTGGTCATCACACAGGAAAGCAATGCCGGAAACCCGCTAAAAAGCGGCCTGAAACCCATTCTCACCTGTGATGTATGGGAACATGCCTATTACCTTGACAAGCAGAACCGCAGACCGGATTACATTTCCGACTTCTGGAAGCTGGTGGATTGGAAAGCAGCAGAAATAAGACTATAAGACTGTAGGACCATAAGACGGTAGGATTTTTGGTTTCTAATACATTTCTACATTCTTACATTCTTAAACTCTTACAGTCTTACAGTTTTAAATTCATCATTTTAGGATAGAAGTTATTAACAGGACAGGTATAATGGGATTGATTTTCGGATAAATATGAAAATTAAATCCCATTTCAAATGAAATTCACAAAACATGAAGATTTAGAGGTTTATCATCTGGCTTTTAATGCAGCCATGATGATTTTTGAGGTATCCTTATCTTTTCCAAAAGAGGAAAAATATTCATTAACCGATCAAATCAGGCGATCTTCACGATCTGTTTGTGCGAATATTGCAGAGGCTTTTTACAGAAGAAAATATCCAAAGAATTTTTCATCACATCTTTCTGATGCAATTGCAGAGGGAGGAGAAACCCGCGTCTGGCTAGAGTTTGCTTTTAAATGTAATTATTTAAATGCTGAAATCAAGGACAAGCTTTGTGATGAATATTCAAAAATCATTGGTAAACTAATTACAATGTGCAATCAAACAGATAAGTGGATGCTGTAAATCTTATAGTCCTACAGTCTTACAGTCTTATAGTCTTACAGTCTTACCGTCTTACAGTCCTACTCAACCGTCACCGACTTCGCCAGGTTCCTTGGCTGGTCTACATTACAACCGCGCATTACGGCTATATGGTAGGATAATAGCTGGAGCGGAATGGTTGCCAGGAGAGGGACCAATAATTCTTCTGTTTCGGGAATCTCGATAATGTGATCAGCAAGGTCACGCACCAGTTCATCATTTTCGGTCACAATCGCGATTACTTTACCCTTTCTGGCTTTCACTTCCTGGATGTTACTGAGAGCCTTCTCGTAAGTGCCTTTATTAGTGGCGATGAATACTACAGGCATCTCTTCGTCGATAAGGGCAATGGGCCCGTGCTTCATCTCAGCGGCGGGATAACCTTCAGCATGAATATACGAGATTTCCTTCAACTTAAGGGCACCTTCCAGGGCAACCGGAAAATTATACCCGCGGCCTAAATAGAGGAAATTCCGGTGGTCTTTGTATAATCCCGCAATTTTCTTAACGACCGGATCAACGAGAAGGGTTTTTGCGACTTTTTCCGGTATCTGGTCGAGTTCATGGAGGATACGGATGAATCGTGATTTCGAAACGCTTCCTTTCTTCTGCGCAATAGTCAGCGCCAGCAAAATAAGTACGGTTACCTGTGAAGTGAAAGCCTTGGTGGAGGCTACCCCGATCTCAGGCCCGGCATGCGTGTAAGAACCGGCATCCGTGGCTCGTGCAATGGATGACCCGACAACATTACAGATGCCGAGGATGGTTGCACCACGGCCCTTGGCCAGGTCGATGGCCGCCAGGGTATCGGCAGTTTCACCGGATTGGGAGATAGCAATAACCACATCTTTTTCACAAAGGATTGGGTTGCGGTACCGGAACTCAGAGGCATATTCCACTTCCACAGGGATCCTGGCCAGATCCTCGATCAGATATTCCCCGACCAGGGCGGCATGCCAGGAAGTGCCGCAGGCCACTATAATGATCCGCTCGGCATTCACTAGTTTCTGCTCATAATCCACAATTCCGCCCAGTGAAACTATGCCCTCCTGCAACCTGAGCCTTCCCCGCATGCTGTCGCGTATGGAGCGGGGCTGTTCGAAGATCTCTTTCAGCATGAAATGCTTATAGCCACCTTTTTCCAAAGCAGTAAGGTTAAGCTCAAGCTTCTGGATATAAGGAGTTTTCTCCTTATTCTTAATGGTTAAGATCTTGAGCGGCTTCCCTCTTCTCAAGATAGCCAGTTCCTTATCGTTCAGATAAACCACATCCTTGGTATACTCCACAATTGGCGTTGCATCTGAGGCAATGAAGAATTCGTCGATGCCGATCCCGACGACCAGCGGCGAGCTTTTCCGCGCTGCGATCAGCATATCGGGATGATTTTTGGAGATTACTACGATCGAGTATGCTCCGATAACCTGGTTAAGGGCAATCCGTACGGCCTCCACCAGGTCAACATTTTCATGTACCTGTATATCCTCTATAAGGTGGACCAGGGCTTCCGTATCAGTGTTACTCGTAAAAACATATCCCCGGTTGATCAGCTCTTTTTTCAGCGTCAGGTAATTCTCGATAATTCCATTGTGAATGATCGCCAGGTTTTTCGACTGGGAATAATGAGGATGGGCATTGATATCATTAGGCTCCCCATGCGTTGCCCATCGTGTGTGGGCAATACCGATGGTGCCTGTTAAGTTCATTCTTTTTGTAAGCTCCTCAAGGTCCGCAACTTTACCCTTAGTCTTAAAAACCTTGAGGCTATCATTCAGGATGGCCAGGCCGGCACTGTCGTACCCCCGGTATTCCAGCCGGTATAATCCTTTCATAAGGATCGGATAAGCTTTTTTTGGCCCCAGATAAGCAAAAATTCCGCACATAAGCTTAGGATTTCAATTTATCAGACAAACTTAATCAATAATGTAATCCTGATCTCAAATGATTGCTGAAACTACCAAATGGAGAAGCCTTGCAGAATTAACTAGTTAAGAGTAGTATAAGTAATGATCAGTTTCATTCTGTCTTCAGGAGCAATAGGTAATTGAGGACTTTTTCCGCTCAGGAGGACACGTTGCGCATTGACAGCTCCCCCGGAGACATATACCTCAAGGCCGTAATCAGGATCAGCAGATCGCATCAATTCCTGGATAGTACTGGTAATCCTGAACCAGTAACCATGATTGTTTTTATCATAATATCCTCCAAAATAACCTTCCCCTTCCAGCTGGTCATCCGTTATAGAATATCCTCCTTCTGCTTTTCTTTTGACTAAAACCAGCGTACTGGCGACGTCCAGCCCCGGATCCGGCTCATAGCAACTGAGAAATAAGCGGGCCTCATTCACAGCGATATTTCCATTGGCATAATAATTCTTAATGTAAGGAAAGCGCACAAAGGTTTTAACACCGCCAAGAGCCTGCACATAACAAATGCTTTTACCCAGCGTCGTATCTTTATCAATGACCTGTGCCTTGAATGCAGGGTCTCCGAGGCTGTAATCATGGGTAAAATTGCCAAAACGGGCGCAGTTGCTGTTGATCAGATATTCAAATTTCAGGGAGTCATCTGTGCCATTATGGTAATAAAGCGTCATTTCCGAAACGGACGATAAAAGGTCGAGGTAGATTATTGAACCTCCACTATTGGCGGGCTCTGCAGTAACATAAAGGCCATAAAAATAATTCAGGAAACTTTTATTGTCGGCCATGCTGTCAGCCGGGGCAGTGAGAAGTTTGCTAGCCAGTGTGGAAGTCAGTGAACCCAGATTGATGCGAAGATGAGGATCCAGTGTATCTACCCCGATAATAACATTGCTGGAAAAATCAGGAGTGAATGTTTTTTGGCCAAGTAATGTTTCCTTAACGGCTACCGACTGGTTCGAATAATATAGTGAATCCAATTGAATCTGTCCGGCTAACTCGTAAACCTTTACAGTCATGACTGAAGTTGAGTCGCCATAAAAACCATCATATTTCAGCGAAAGGACCAGGGAATCAGGATAGGGAGTTATCCCAAAGTCATAGGCAGATTCTGACAACCTGAATTGAGTGTAAAAACTGGCAGTCGATCTGCCAAATACAGGATCTACCATGCTGCCAAGCAAGGAAACAGAGGTTTCATCAGTTTTAACAGAATCCACAATCTGCGAATATGCGATTACAGCGGTTGTATCGATGGAGTGCACATTGAGTTTGTCGCCGGGGGGCTGGATCTCAAGCCCAAGGTCATTATTTTCTTTTTTACAGGTTGTAAGTAAGAGGGCTGTGATCAGGAAAAGGCCTGCAGAAAACCAGCTGAACTTCTTAAGCATTGTCACGTTAAGTTTAAATTGAAAAAGATAACAGTATCCGGAATGATTAACGCGAAACAACGGGATCCTCAATCAAAATCTTATCGTAGAAATCCGAGAAAGCTTCCAGGTATTGTTCCTCTCCCTGATAATCAAGGACAGGTTTACCTGATTTGCCAACATATTCCAGAAGTTCTTTATTGATCTTCCGGCTGCCGATGATTATGCCATCGGAATATTGCACCGCTGCTTTGATTAAATTAACGAAATTAGTCTTCTTGTAGTATGCAAGGTCCTGTTTTGTCACCCCGTCGTATTTAATTTTTTTACTGATATCGGCATGCATTTCCTCCTTGAAATCATCATCATAAATTGAGATGACAACTTTTGTTTCGTTGAACAGGGGATTATCGCGATAGGATTTTTTCACATAAAGCGGGATAAGACTGGTAAACCAGCCGTGGCAATGGATAATATCCGGACTCCAGCCTAATTTTTTAACGGTTTCCAACACACCCCTTGCAAAGAAGATCGCCCTTTCATCATTATCATCAAAGAATTTACCGTTTTTATCGTAAAGGTTAGCTTTGCGCTGAAAATAATCTTCATTGTCGATAAAATAGATCTGCATGCGGGCTTGCTGTATGGAGGCTACTTTTATAATCAGCGGGTGGTCATTATTGTCAATGATCAGGTTCATCCCCGATAAGCGGATCACCTCATGCAACTGGTTTCTTCGTTCGTTGATGGTTCCATAACGAGGCATAAAAGTCCGGATTTCTTTTCCTTTCTCCTGAATCCCCTGAGGAAGATAACGTCCGATTCGCCCGATGGGAGTTTCTTCAATATAAGGCATTATTTCCTGAGATACGAAGAGGACTCTCTTTTTTTCCATAACAGACGGCTTGAATTTTTAAAAAGTTATGCAAAGGTAGTAAATATTAAGTAATTAATTGATTTATACAATAGGCACGACTGTTAAAAAGATAAATAATGAAAAAATTTTAACTGGAGATGTGGCGGGCTGTCAGATTGTGGCAGATGAATCACCTTCCGGATTAATTCCAGTTGTATTTTCAGGAGATTCTTTCTTAGCGAAAAACTTTTTTTGAAAGATGAGCAACAAAAGTACACCGGTTGTGATAGAGCTATCTGCAACATTGAAGACAGGCCGGAAGAATGTGAATGGTTGCCCTCCCCATAACGGGACCCAATCGGGAAGGGTTGTTTCAATTACAGGAAAATATAGCATATCGACAACTTTCCCGTGGAGGAAAGAGCTGTAACCACCTTCAGGAGGAAAAAGAGTTGCAACACTGTGAAAGCTGCTCTCATTGAAGATCAGTCCGTAAAAAGCGCTGTCGATGATGTTTCCAAGCGCACCGGCCATGATAAGTGAAAAGCTGAAAATCAAGCCCGGATGAGGGGATTTTTTTCGCAAACGGTAGATGTAATAACCTATAATGATGATGGCAATGATCCGGAAAATACTGAGAATTAATTTACCTGCTGCTCCTCCGAAAGTAAAACCGAATGCCATGCCTTCATTTTCAGTAAAGTGAAGGATGAACCAATTCCCGGCCACATTGATTTCCTGGCCCAGGGTCATGTGGGTCTTGATCCAGAATTTTAATACCTGGTCCAGGATCAGTACCAACAGGACAATGAGAATGGATTTCTTCAAGACTTTACATGCTGGTTAAGCTTGGCTTCGATGCTGAGGGTTGCATGCGGTACGCTTTTCAGCCTTTCTTTGGAGATGAGTTTCCCCGTCACCCGGCAGATTCCGAAAGTCTTATTTTCGATCCTCAGGAGGGCATTTTCGAGATTATTGATAAACTTTTGCTGCCTGGAAGCCAGCCGGCTGTTTTCTTCTTTCGACATAACCTGGTATCCCTCTTCAAGAATCTTAAAAGTAGGTGAAGTATCATCTGTGCCATGCTCACCGTCAAGATGGTAAGCTTCCATCAGCAATTTCAAATCTTCATTGGCTTTTTCCAGTTTACTCAGGATTAGCTCCTTGAATTCCTCAAGTTCTTCATCAGAATATCTGTTCTTTTCCTGTAATTCAAGTTTCTGCTTTTTAGTGTCAGTCATAGCTGGAAGTTTTATCAATTAATATAAAAAATCATTTAGTCTTTTCAATCCGGACATTGGTGCTGAATTCATCGGTTAGTTCAATGGTGACTTGGTTTTCGCCTTTGATTTTATCAACTAAATCAAGGGACTCAGCTAAAATTTCCGCGCAAATATACGACAAATTATTTTGGATGGCCGTTTCCAGGTATTCCATTTTTTCGACCTGGACACGAATCTTGTCGGTGACTTCAAAATCCCTGTCCTTTCGAAGGTTCTGGATCCTGTTGATAAGTTCCCTTGCAAGGCCTTCCTTTTTCAGTTCATCGGTGATATTGATGTCGAGGGCTACCGTCAGGTCGCCGGTCGAACTGATCAGCCAGCCCGGGATGTCTTCGGTCGTGATTTCAACGTCATGAAGGGTTATTTCCACTAATTCACCCTCAATAGTCATCTTGAATACCTCTTCCTCTTCCATCTGGCTTATCTGCACGGGCGTGAGGGACGTGATAGCGGCTGCAATAGGCTTCATCAGCTTTCCGAAACGAGGGCCCAGGGTTTTAAAATTTGGCTTGATCTTTTTTACCAGGATACCTGCTGTTTCAGTCAGGTAGTCGATCTCTTTTACGTTCACTTCCGAAAGGATAAGGTTCTCCACAGCCTTTAGCTGGGCCCTGTTGTGCTCATTGAGGATAGGGATCATGATCTTGTTCAGCGGCTGCCTTACGCGGATATTGGAACGTTTCCGCAGCGACAGGATCATGGAAGAAATTTTCTGAGCCAGTTCCATTCTTTCCTCAAGGTCAAGGTCGATCTGGCTCTCATCGGCCACCGGGAAGTCGGTCAGGTGAACGGAATCGGCCTTTATCCGGCCCGTAACTTCATTCAGATCTGTAAATAGACGTTCCATGAAGAAAGGTGCGATAGGAGACCCAAGCTGGGCTATTACTTCAAGGCAACGGTAAAGTGTCTGGTAAGCAGCAATTTTATCATCCGAATAATCTCCCTTCCAGAAACGACGTCGCGATAACCGGACATACCAGTTGCTGAGGTGATCGATAACGAAATCCTGTATTGCCCGTCCGGCTTTTGTAGGCTCAAAATCTTCGTAATAGCTTTCTACCTTGCGGATCAGGGAATTTAGTTCCGACAGGATCCAGTGGTCGATCTCGGGACGTTTCTCGAAAGGGATTTCCTTTTCGACGTTGGTAAACCCGTCGATATTGGCATACAGGGCAAAGAAGGCATAAGTGTTATACAGGGTACCGAAGAATTTTCGTTGAACTTCAGCGATGCCGTCGAGATCGAATTTCAGGTTATCCCAGGGCTGTGAGTTGGTCATCAAATACCAACGTGTGGCATCTGGGCCGAACTTGCCGATGGTTTCAAACGGATCGACTGCATTACCAAGCCTTTTCGACATTTTGTTGCCATCTTTGTCGAGCACCAGGCCATTGGAAACACAGGTTTTGAAAGAAACAGAATCGAAAAGCATAACAGCGATGGCATGCAGGGTAAAGAACCATCCCCTTGTCTGGTCAACGCCTTCCGCAATGAAATCGGCGGGAAAATAATGCTCCAGCTCCTTGTTCTCAAACGGGTAATGGAACTGGGCATAAGGCATGGCCCCGGAATCAAACCAAACATCGATCAGGTCGAGTTCCCTGGTCATCTTTCTGCCCTTCTCAGAAACAAGGAAAATATCATCTACATAAGGACGGTGCAAGTCGAAAGAATGGTAATTCTCTGCCGAATTATTCCCTGGGATATATTTCTCAAGCGGATTTTGTGTCATGAAACCGACTGTAACCGATTTTCCAATTTCAATTTTCAATTCTGAAACTGAGCCGATGCACTTGAATTCAGAACGATCTTCACTAACCCAGATAGGAAGCGGTGTACCCCAGTAACGGGAACGGGAAAGGTTCCAGTCGACAAGGTTTTCCAACCAGTTGCCAAACCGGCCTATGCCGGTCGAAACCGGTTTCCAGTTGATCGTCTTGTTCAGCTCGATCATCTGGTCCTTGTAAGCGGTTGTTCTTATAAACCAGGAATCAAGCGGGTAATAAAGGATTGGTTTGTCCGTGCGCCAGCAATGCGGATATGAGTGCTCGTACTTTTCGGTCTTAAAGGCCCTGTTTTCCTTTTTCAGCTTTACAACGATGTCGACATCAACACTTTCATCCCCAGGTACAAAATTCGGATCGTATTCTGTTTTGACGAACCTGCCTGCAAATTCACCCATAGTTTCGATGAATTTTCCCTGCTTGTCGACCATCGTAAGGGAGCCGATGCCATTTTCCCTGGCTACTTTGAAGTCGTCCGCGCCAAAGCTGGGAGCAATATGGACGATGCCTGCGCCATCTTCCGTAGTAACGAAATCACCGGTTACGACTATGAAAGAATCTCCTGTTTCAGGCTGGGCGTAAGGGAGAAGCTGCTCGTAGCGTAGCCCTGCCAGCCTTGACCCTTTAAAAGATCCGGAAACTTCGAAAGGAATAGCTTTCTGGCCTTCCTGGTAATCTTCCAGTTTAAGGCCTGCATTTTTTTCCGGGAAGAAATTATGGACCAGGTCTTTTGCCAGGATAACGGTAATAGGCAGACTTGTATAAGGGTTAAACGATTTAACCCTGACGTATTCAATATCTTTTCCAACGGCCAGGGCGGTATTGGATGGCAGGGTCCACGGTGTGGTGGTCCAGGCCAGGAAGAAAACATCGCCATGGGCATCTTTAAAAAGGAATTCAGAATCCGGGTTGCGGACAACTTTAAACTGTGTTGTAACAGTCAGGTCTTTCACTTCCTTATAGGCTCCGGGCAGGTTTAACTCATGTGAGCTCAACCCTGTACCGGCGGCAGGGGAGTAAGGCTGGATAGTGTAGCCTTCATACAGCAGGTCTTTGTCGTACAATTGTTTCAGCAGCCACCATACCGACTCGATATACTTGTTGTCGAAGGTAATGTAAGGATCATCGAGATCGACCCAATAACCCATTTTGATGGTAAGGTCGTCCCAGAGGTCCTTGTATTTCATTACCTCTTGTTTGCAGGTACGGTTATATTCTTCGACAGATATCTTTTTCCCGATATCTTCCTTGGTAATACCCAGGGTCTGTTCGACGCCGATTTCCACCGGAAGGCCATGGGTATCCCAGCCAGCTTTGCGCTGAACGAGGTATCCTTTGAGGGTTTTGTAGCGGCAGAAAATGTCCTTAATGGCACGGGCCATAACATGATGGATCCCTGGTTTGCCATTGGCAGATGGCGGCCCTTCGTAAAATACAAATTCCTTATGGCCTTCCCTGATCTGCAGGCTTTTTTCGAAGGTCCGGTGCTGTTCCCAGTACGCGTTGATCTCCTTGCCGATGCGAGTCAGGTTAAGCTCCTTGTATTCCTTGTATTTGCGTTTCATGCAGCCTTGGGATTGCAATTTTTAAAAATGAGGGTGCAAAGATATTATAACTATCTGACATAGCAACGTGAGGCATAGAAGTCATTAGTCATTAGTCATTAAATAGTCATTAGGTAGTCATTAAGTAATCATTAGGTGGTCATTAAGAAGTTATTTTTTAATTATTGACTAATGACTAATGACTAATGACCAATGACTACAGATAGAACCTCCACGCACAAAAATATCCTTCCGGGTGAGGATCGGGAGGGCAGGCGATGCATTCGGTTTTTATAAGGGGATCAATAGCCAGGGCAAAAGTTGAATATTCAACCAAACCGCCGGATTTACAGGGATAATCCTCGAGCCCTTTGTGCTTACGGGCTGCCTGGACGCGGCATTCATTCATCCGGAATACAAAACTGGCGGGTGTTTCTTCAACAATTGATTGCTTGTTGATGGTGGCATAAAGCCTGAACTGCAATGCTGTTTTCAGTCCTTCCAGCCCGGGGTTTTTGGGTAAATTGAGAAAATTCCGGATTGACCAGGCCTCGAAGGGTGAGAAATGTGCCCAGCAGGTGTCATTGCATCGTTTGGCATCGAAGAGACCGTGGGAAAACTCAATGACCTGGAACCAGACACCGTCATTAGCCAGCCAGTTAAGGGCCACACTTTCGGTCAGCTCATCCAGTTTATCTTCCGGTAGATCGAGCAAAGGATCGGGAATTCCGTCTTTCATTTCAAAACCAAGTGTCTTTGCAAGCCGGTTGAGTTGAATACCGGAACTTTTGGCATAGGCCTCCTTCATCACTTCAAGCGCTTTTCCCTGTCCGTACTGGCGTTGGACTTCTGCAAACCACATGGCATGATGCATCATGATCCGATGGAGAAAGTCCATCAGCAAACGGGCTTTCTGTTCTTTGTTCAGGCTGTCTTGTGTTTGATAATTGCCGTCCATTTTACTGGGTGAATTTTTTTATCATGGGCAGGCTGGTCAGGATGTTCGACAGGATATCCTGGGATATCTCACTGCCATATTCCTTGAGTTTTTCGAGTATCAAAACACGTTTAGCATCCGGATTTTCCCCGGAGGATAAGATCTGTTTGATTTCCCTGACCTGCATGCCTTTCAGTTCATCCTGCAGTGCGCCGGTTATCACAAGAAAGAACTCATCGGTCGTTTCTTCAGTTTTAGGCAGGCCGAGTGTTTCAAGCTCATCTACAGAAGCCTGGAGGATTTCGCGGCCAAGCTTTTTGCAGCTATCAAGGTAAGTATTAAAACCGGTCGTATCCCGAAGCGACCAGCTGCTGTAATCATATTCAATGCTCTCTAGCTGCTTTATTTTAAGGTTATTTTCCCCGAAGATTCGGGCAAGAATAATGATCGTGGATTTTTTCCAGGCATCAAGGTCGAAATCTTTGTTATTCAGCTTATCCATCTGGATTTTAAGGAGCTGTGTTTCTTTTTCAGGCATAATTTGTTCAAGTTAGAAAGTTTAAAGATATATATAATTGAGATGTCATCTCGTATGGTGTTAATATCTTGATTAACCCTATCCCGTCCCAGGTATTATCTTTGTAAAACCAAGAAAATTGAATTTGATCTCCAAACTAACTATAGCGAGAATTCTTGAAGATGCCCATATCGAGGAGGTGATCGGTGAATTTGTAAAGCTTAAAAAGAGCGGGCAGAATTATAAAGGGCTCAGTCCGTTTACTTCTGAACGCAATCCTTCTTTTTATGTTTCGCCTGCCAAAGGGATTTATAAATGCTTTAGTTCGGGAAAGGGCGGGAATGTTGTTAACTTCCTGATGGAGCATGAGCATTTTACTTACCCGGAAGCGCTTCTTTTCCTTGCAAAGAGGTACAGCATAGCTGTAGAGGAAGACGAGGTCAGCCCGGAAGATGTGCAGGCGGAAAATGAGCGGGAGACCCTTTTCCAGGTGACGGCTTTCGCCCTGAACTTTTTTACAAATAATTTACTGGAAACTGAAACTGGTAAGGCTATTGGTTTAGAATACCTGAAAGACCGTGACCTCAGGCTGGATACTATTAAAAAATTCCAGCTCGGTTACAGTCCTGAAAATTGGGATGCGTTTACAAAGCACGCCCTTGAACAGGGGTATAAGCTCGAATACCTGGAAAAGACCGGGCTTACGATAAACAAAGATGGTCGCAGTTATGACCGTTTCAGGGGAAGGATTATTTTTCCTGTCCATAATATTTCAGGCCGTATCCTGGGTTTCGGGGGCAGGACATTGCTTAAGGACGACAACGTACCAAAATACGTCAATTCGCCTGAATCGGATATTTATAACAAGAGCCAGATCTTATTCGGGCTCTATTTTGCCAAGAATGCCATCATCAGGCTCGACAACTGCTATCTTGTCGAAGGTTATACTGATGTGATTTCCCTGCACCAGGCCGGGATTGAGAATGTCGTGGCTTCTTCAGGCACTTCCCTGACAGAGGAACAGATCCGCCTGATTAAGCGATATACACCTAATATCACCATTCTTTACGATGGTGATCCTGCCGGGATCAAAGCTTCATTCCGGGGTATCGACATGGTGCTGGAGCAGGGAATGAATGTCCGCATCGTATTATTTCCCGATGGAGAAGATCCCGATTCCTATGCCCGGAGGCACAGGCGCGCCGAATTGGAGGAGCTGATCACAGGCAAGGCGCAGGACTTCATCCGGTTCAAAACGAGCCTTTTGTTAAAGGAAGCCGCCGGCGATCCGATAAAGCGGGCCGGCCTGATAAAGGAAATTGTCGGAAGTATTGCCCTTATACCGGACCCCATTTACCGTTCGGTTTATATCAAGGAATGCAGCATGTTGATGGAAATTCAGGAACAAACCCTGATGAATGCCCTGAACCGCCTCCTTTACCAGCGCAACCGGCGTCAGGCAGAACAGGAGGCTGTGAAACAGGAAGTGGAATTCCCTGAACCGCCTTCCTTCAGGCAGGTTGAGGCTGATCAGTCGAGCAGCGAGTTTCAGGAAAGGGACCTGATCCGCTTAATGCTCATGTATGCCAATTATGATATCCAAATTGAAGATGATAATGGCGATGGGCAGTTTTCCAAGCAGAGGATCCCTGTTTCACGCTACATTATTGAAGAGATCCACAGGGATGATATGAGTTTCCGCAACCCGGTATATCAGAAAATTTTTGATGTCTTTGACCAGGCCCTGCAAAATGGTGAAGAGCCTGATGAGAAACGTTTTATCCGGGATAATGAAGATGAAGTCCTGAGCACAACAGTCAGAGATTTGCTGCTTTTTCCTTATGAATTGAGTGAAAATTGGTTACGCAACCGGGTGCTGGTGGTCACTGAAAAAGACAACCTTCTTCAGGCTGTCGAAACTACTTTGCTTTCCTTCAAATCGAAAACTATTGACCGCATGATCCTCGATATCATGAAAGAAATGAAGGCATCCACTGATGAAGAAGATATTATGATCCTGCAGGCCAGGCAGAAAGAGCTGAAGGATATTAGCCGCAAGATTAACGGACAGCTGGGAAGGGTAGTGGTTAAATAGTTAACAGGTCGTCAAAAGGGAATTATAAGTAAGTTGAAGTATACAAAAACACAACGAGGACCAAACCTTGCGGGATGATCCTCGTTCACTTTTCGGTTGCCGAAGCTTCCGTATTGCGCCAGGCTACTGTTAGTTTGACTAACCTTTGAATCCGGTTCCTTTCGGTTCCTTTTCCTGGGGGTCGGAGCTCGTTCGGCGTGGCCTTGCGGCTTTAGCGTCCTGGTTCTCCAGCTCTGCGGTCGCCGGTCATCTCTCACGCTGCCTTTCGACATTGTTTGATCTGGACTCCCCCTCTGTGCCTGGTACCTTGCGGCCCCGGTCTTTGGGGCGGACTTTGGCGCTGCCTCCTCCTGACGGACTCAGCGTTGCCTCTGCCCTGCGTTCCCGAGCCAGCCTTTTATCGCTGACCTGATGAAACAAAGATAGAACGATTTAACAGACGAATGCAAGCTTTTAAGCTCTTTACTGTTAACAACTTAAACACATAGGTTATTAACAATTGTTCATAAGTTTGCAAAGAGTGGAAGATCAACTGCCTACTGTCAACTGTCAACTGCTCTGATTGTTTCTTCAATAATCCTTGGAAAGTGCAAATACTCTAGTGCATGCACCTTTTTCGCTATACTTTCAGCCGTATCTTCAGGAAGTATATCGAATGAATCCTGAAAAATGATCTCCCCTTCATCATAATGATCATTGACATAATGAATAGAAATCCCGGTTTGTTTATCGCCCGACTGGATCACCGCCTGATGTACTTTATCGCCATACATCCCTTTTCCACCATATTTTGGCAGAAGAGCAGGGTGTATGTTTATTATCCGACAGGAAAAGGCTTTTAAAAGATAGTCGGGGATAAGCCATAAAAAACCGGCTAAAACGATAAAATCAATTTTATTCCTTTGAAGGGCATCAAGGATGACTTCACTTTCATAAAATTCCTTCCTGGTGAAAACCAAAGAGGGTATACCAAGTTTTTTAGCTCGTTCCAGGACAAAAGCATCAGGCTTATTAGCGAGGACCAGTGAAACGCGGATATCCCGGACAACCAGGAAATATTCCGCAATATTTTGAGCATTTGTCCCGCTGCCTGAAGCGAATACAGCTATTTTTTTCATTTAATTCCAGGTTCTGCAGGTCAAATATAACCATTTTCATTTTATGAATAGATTATGCGCTTTAATGCATTGATCCAGAATTGGTAAGATATAAATGAAGAAGATGATGGTTTAAAGAATTTAATTAATGATATATAATTGATATTGTGTGATATATAAAAATGTACCATCAAAATATTTTTATTTCTTGTTGTTTTGTGTCAAGAATATTACTTTCTTTGCAGCTTGTTTAACCAAAATCATTTTAAGTATGTCTGACATAGCAACCAGAGTCAAAGCTATCATAGTTGATAAGCTTGGTGTAGATGAAAACGAAGTTACTCCCGAAGCCAGCTTCACAAACGATTTAGGCGCTGATTCCCTGGATACGGTTGAACTCATCATGGAATTCGAAAAGGAATTCAACATTGCTATTCCCGATGACGCAGCTGAAAAGATAGGAACAGTTGGTGATGCGATCAAATACATCGAAGAGAACACCAAATAAATCTTCTTATCTTACATGCTCTTACGCCGAGTAGTTATTACCGGACTTGGTGCCCTTACCCCATTGGGCAATACGGTCGAGGAACTCTGGACCGCATTGATTAATGGGGTTAGTGGCGCCGCCCCAATCACCCGTTTTGATGCATCCAACTTTAAGACGCAGTTTGCCTGTGAGCTTAAGAATTATGATATTAACAATTTCTTTGACCGGAAAGAAGCCAGGAAATACGATCCATATGCCCAATACGCCATGATTGCAGCCGAGCAGGCAGTAAAGGATTCGGGTATCGATCTTGAAAAGGTCAACAAAGAAAGAATAGGTGTTATTTGGGCATCAGGTATCGGCGGTCTGGAAACTTTTGAAAATGAAGTTGTCAATTGGGCCCGCGGAGATGGCATCCCACGGTTCAGCCCCTTTTTCATTCCTAAAATGATTGCTGATATAGCAGCGGGCCATATAGCTATCCGGTTTGGCTTCATGGGTCCTAATTTCGCTACTGTTTCAGCCTGTGCCTCATCAGCAAACGGGATGGTTGATGCTTTTAATTACATCCGGTTGGGTTATGCCGATATGTTCGTCACCGGTGGATCGGAAGCATCAATTACTCCTGGTGGTGTTGGGGGATTTAATTCTATGCATGCCATCTCCACCCGGAACGATGATCCTAAAACCGCATCAAGGCCTTACGATAAGGATCGAGATGGTTTTGTACTGGGGGAAGGGGGCTGTGGCCTTGTATTTGAAGATCTTGAACTTGCCAAAGCCAGGGGGGCGAAAATCTATGCTGAAATTGCAGGAGGTGGACTATCAGCGGACGCATACCACATGACTTCCCCGCATCCGGAGGGTAAAGGTGCAGCTATCGCCATGGTTAACGCATTGAAAGACGCAGGAATGAACCCTGATGAAATCGACCATATCAACACCCATGGTACTTCTACTCCGCTGGGCGATATAGCTGAACCCAAGGCAATTCTGACTACTTTCGGTGAACATGCTTATAATATCAGCATCAATTCAACCAAGTCAATGACTGGCCATTTGCTTGGCGCAGCAGGTGCCATTGAAGCAATAGCAACCATTATGGCTATCCGTAATAATATCGTCCCCCCAACGATAAACCATTTTACGGATGACCCCGATATCGACAATAAATTAGATTTCACTTTCAATCTGGCCAAAAAGAGAGTAGTAAATGCTGCGCTAAGCAACACTTTTGGGTTTGGTGGACATAATGCCTCAATCATCTTTAAAAAATACCAGGGATAAATTCCTGCATTCCCGGTGATGGTTAAATTTTTCATTGTACAATTCGCAAAAGACAAAGTCCTTTATACAGCAATAAAAAATCTGCTGGGCTTCTATCCCCGTAATATCTATTTATATAAAGTTGCGCTTTCCCATAAATCGGCACCACAAGTTTGGCTGAAAGGGCAACAGGTGAATAATGAGCGGCTGGAATACCTTGGTGATGCAGTTCTGAGCTCTGTTGTGGCTGATTATCTCTATAAAAAGTATCCATATCAGAATGAGGGATTTCTGACAGACTTACGGTCCCGCATCGTCAGCCGAAGCCGGTTTAATAAATTAGCCCTCAAAATGGGCCTGAATAACCTGATCTTTCAAAGTAATGGTAATTTTACTTCCAGCAAATCCATTTTCGGGGATACATTCGAGGCCCTGATCGGGGCCATTTATCTGGATAAAGGTTATAATTTCACCCGGAAAACCATTATCCGCCGGATAATAGATGTACACCTGGATGTAGATGAAATCGAACGGACCGATACTAATTATAAGAGCCGCATACTGGAATATGCCCAGCGCGAAAAGCGGCCACTGGAATTTAAAGTGGTGCAGGAGATTGGCGAAGGACACCGTAAACAGTACCTTGTTGAACTATTTCTGGACAATGAGCCTGTGTCACGCGGGCAGGATTTTTCGATCAAAGCGGCCGAACAAATAGCAGCGGAAAAAGCATGTGAGGAATTGCTGGATGATTAAAGTGGGACTCCATCTATTTTAAATAAGATGGGGTCCCGATTGTTTTTTTCTTTAATTTCATATCCAAATTTTTAATAACATCCCCAATGCAAACCATTCCACTTTCTCGAGTTGTCAAATGCGTCCTTCCTGCCCTGTTTTTATTCCAATCATTTTTCCTCTTTGCTTATCCCGGTCAGGTTGTTAAATCTTTTGACCTTCCCGGCCAATATAGTACCGGCTTGACTTTCGATGGCGTTAACATCTGGGTGGCTGACCGGAAAACTGACCTGCTTTATTGCATCGAGCCAGTGACAGGTAAGGTAGTCCGCACCCTTCAATCTCCCGGGTACTGGCCGCTGGCCCTGGCATGGGACGGTCAGTCGCTCTGGAATTCCGACCTGAAGGGGGGCAAGGATGTTTCTGAGGAATATGATGGAGTGATCTATAAGATCAATCCTGTTAACGGAAGTATTCTTCAAACCCTGGAATCTCCTTCTAAAAGCCCGATCGGCCTTGCTTTTGATGGCAAATATCTCTGGTGCATCGATGATCTTTCAGATGAAATTATCCAGTTCAGTCCCCTTGACGGTACTACCATCCTCTCCTTTACATCCCCTACACCCAATCCGACAGGCCTGACTTATGACGGGAAATACCTCTGGGTGTCCGACCGTGGAAAGGATGAAATCTACATGGTCCACCCTGAAAATGGCCGGGTAATCCTGATCCTGAATTCCCCGGGGCCTTATCCCACGGGCCTTTGTTATGACGGGAAAAATTTGTGGAATATAGATTACCAGAATGATAAACTTTATCAGCTTACCATTATGGATGATGAAAATTTCATGAAATCAAGAGAGAGGAATGGCAAAGTGATCTTTACGCACCAGTTGAAGAATTTCGGACCGGGAATGGTAACCTCTGCTGACCTTTACATTGCGATTCCGGTGAACCGGGATAACCAGGAGTTAATGGGTAACCCGACTTTCAATATGGATCCGACTGATTTTGTAACGGACCGCTGGGGACAGAAAACGGCCCATTTCTATTTTGAAAACCTGAAAGCGGGGGAAACGAAAACGGTGGAAATGTCAACGGTAGTTAAAACCTGGGAAGTCCGCTATTTCATTTTTCCGGATAAAGTTGGATCATTGGATCAGGTGCCTGAAGAGATCAGTAATAAATACCTTGAAGATAACGAGAAATTCCAGCTTACCCACCCCATCATCCGGCGGGCGGTCAGCCAGGCGGTCGGTGATGAAATGAATCCATACTGGATCATGCGCAACATTTTTGACTATATCAACGATAATATGTACTATGAGATGACGGGTGGCTGGAACACTGCTCCAACGGTACTTGCACGAGGTAACGGGTCGTGTTCTGAATATACTTTCGTTTTTATATCTATGTGCCGTGCAGCAGGCATTCCGGCACGCTATGCAGGCTCTGTAGTTGTACGAGGCGAAGAAGCAAGTATGGATGATGTATTTCATCGTTGGGCAGAGGTTTATCTTCCGGGTTATGGATGGATCTCTGTAGATCCAAGCCGGGGAGACCAGGATTGGCCGCGCGACCAGGCTGCTGCCATTGGCAGTGTAAGCGGGACTTTGCTGATTACTACCCAAAGCGGAGGTGGTTCGGAAACGCTTGGATGGACATATAATTCCAACCAGTTCTGGACAACAGAACCTAAGACCTATGTTAATTTTGAGAATTTTGCCGACTGGGAAGTCATGCCATAAATGGAGGTTTAAGTTTCTAGTTTCAAGTAATTATGAAAAGATTCAGATCATTATTCCTCTTTCCAGCATCTTGTTTCATCCTTCTTTTCTCATCCTGTTCCTCTGATGAAGAAGTCAGGCTGGATTCGCCGGATGGGAGGAATAACATTGTTTTTATCCTTAAGGATGGTATTCCATATTACCAGGTACTTCGGGATAGCCGCATCATTCTTGATACTTCCGGCCTTGGATTCGATTTGAAAGATGCTCCTCCGCTGAGGGGTAATTTTAAGATGGAACAGGCTACCATGTCGGGCAACCGTGACAGGTGGGAGCCTGTCTGGGGTCAGCGGAGCAGGATCAGGGACTCGCATAACCAACTTTTAGTTACCCTTAAGGAGCAGGCAGAACCATACAGAAAGCTGCAACTTGAGTTTAAAGCCTTTGATGATGGGGTTGGTTTCCGTTACATCATTCCCGAACAACCTGACCTCATAAAGCTGGAAATAATGAATGAGGCTACTGAATTTCTATTCCGGGAAGACCTGAGTGCCTGGTGGATTCCCGGAGATTACGACAATCATGAATTTCTTTACCGTAACACGCCTTTGAGCAGGATTGATTCAGCTAACACCCCGCTGACCCTCGAATCCACCGACAGCCTGTGCATGAGCATTCATGAAGCCAGCCTGGTCAACTATCCTGAAATGCGGCTCAAAAGATCCGGGGATAACCCGCTAAAACTTATATGCGACCTTGTCCCCTGGCCGGATGGCGTAAAAGCTAAAGTGGAGGTGCCGTTTAAAACACCCTGGCGGACAATTCAACTGGCCAGTGAAGCCGGCAGGTTGATCGAATCAACACTAATGCTTAACCTCAATGAACCAACATCCCTTGAAGACGTTTCATGGATAAGGCCCATGAAATATGTCGGCATCTGGTGGGGACTTCACCTGGGGAAGTATACCTGGATGGCCGGCCCCAAACATGGAGCCACTACGGCCAATACCAAGCAATATATTGATTTTGCCGCAGAAAATGGGATACCTGGTGTTCTGGTCGAAGGATGGAACAAAGGCTGGGAAAATTGGGTCGATGGGGTGGAATTTGACTTTCTACACGCTTATGATGATTACAACCTGGCTGAAGTGGCTGCTTATGCAAAAAGCAAAGGTGTTTACCTGATCGCGCATAATGAAACAGCCGCCAATGCAGAATGGTATGACAAACAGGCCGATACGGCTTTCGCCTTATATCAGAGCCTGGGGATCCATGCCGTTAAAACCGGGTATGTCGGACGGATCAGGCCATTGGGGCAATACCATCACGGGCAGTGGATGGTGAACCACCATGCCCGGATCGTGGAGAAAGCGGCACAACACCAGATCATGGTTGATGCCCATGAAGCGGTCAAAGCGACCGGTCTTGAAAGGACCTGGCCGAATTTCATGACCAGGGAATGGGCACGGGGTAATGAGTACGAAGCCTGGAGCGAAGGTAACCCGCCTGATCATACCTGTATCCTGCCGTTTACCCGTGTCCTGGCTGGCCCGTTGGATTATACACCCGGAATCTTTGGCCTGTATTTCAAGGAATTTAAACCTGATAACCGGGTCCATACCACCCTGGCGAAGCAACTGGCCCTGATGGTGATTATTTACAGCCCGCTGCAGATGGCCGCCGACCTGGTCGAAAATTACAAAGGCCATCCGGCTTTCCGGTTTATCAGGGATGTCCCGTCAGACTGGGATGATATAAAAGTTTTAAATGGAAAGATTGGGGATTATGTCACCATTGCCAGGAAGAAAAAAGAAGCCTGGTATCTCGGATCGATCACGGATGAAAACGCCCGGGAGTTTACTTTCAAACTTGATTTTTTAGATGAAAAAATCAATTATGAAGCGACCATTTATGAAGATGGTCCTTCCGCTGACTGGGAAACCAACCCGCTGGAATATTTGATCGAAAAGAAGCTGGTTAAAAAGGATGATGAATTTAAAATAATGCTCGCAGCAGGAGGAGGACAGGCAGTCGTGATCAGGCCCGTCGAATAGTGAACAACGAAAAGTGAAGAGTGAAAAGTTGATTATTAGTTAATTCAAAATTCAAAATTTAACATTCAACATTAATTTAGGTGGCGCGCAAATTGAAGCTTACATCAGGTCCTTTTTATGATTATACCACTATTGGCATTGCATGTCATATGAAAGATTATCGTTTCACTTTCTTTCTAAACGATCAACTGGGATTTCAAATGAAGCGGATGGAGGACCTGTTATACGGCGATGGGAATGACTCCCTCGGTTACTCATTTTATTTCTTCAGAAACCCTGAAGAAAGAAGGAGTTTTTACCTGGTTTCAAATTATCATGAAGAAGGAAGGCTTATACCTGCGGAAAAAGGGGCGGATTTCTTTCTCATCGTCAATGATATCTTACCGGCAAGCCGTAAGAAACAATTGATCAGCCAGATCCAGAAAATACCTCAGGTTTTGGCTGCTTATGATATTCCAAAAGGGAAGGCGAATAATTTAGAACTGATTTTTGAGGAGATCGAGTTGCACTTGCTTTGAGATGTCATCTCATTTTCCTTAAACCACTCCCGTAAACTGCCTCAAAAACCTGACATCATTTTCGAAAAATAACCTGATATCCTGTATCCGGTACTTTAGGATTGCGATCCGCTCTATGCCCATTCCGAAAGCAAAACCCGTATACTCTTCGCTGTCGATGCCGCAGTTTTCCAGGACGCTCGGATCCACCATACCACAGCCGAGGATTTCCACCCAGCCGGAATACTTACAGATCGGGCAGCCTTTCCCGCCACAAACAAAACAGGTTATATCCATCTCTGCAGATGGTTCAGTGAAGGGGAAATAACTCGGGCGGAAACGCACTCGCGTCCCTTCACCGAACATTTCATGGGAAAAGTAATAAAGTGTCTGTTTCAGGTCGGCAAATGAAACATCAAGATCAACATAAAGCCCTTCCACCTGGTGAAAAATACAATGGGCACGTGCCGAAATGGCCTCGTTGCGGTAAACACGGCCTGGATAAATTTCCCGCAGCGGTGGCTTGCGAAGTTCCATTGCCCTGATCTGAACCGGGGAAGTATGGGTCCGCAAGACAATTTCAGGATCCCTTTCAATAAAAAATGTGTCCTGCATATCCCTTGCCGGGTGATCCTGCTGGAAATTCAAGGCCGTGAAGTTATGCCAGTCGTCTTCTATATCCAGCCCCTCGGCTACGACGAAACCAATCCGGGAAAATATCTGGACAATTTCATTCCTTATGATCGACAGCGGGTGCCTTGAGCCCAGTTGCATAAAATCCACGGGAAGGGAGAGGTCGATACCGGATTTCACTTCAGTTGCACCTGCTTCAATTTGCTCCTTTAACAGATTAACTTTATCCTGGGCCTTGTTTTTCAGGTCATTCAACGCCTGGCCCACTTCTCTTCGCTGTTCAGGCGGGACATTCTTAAAATCTTCAAATAAGGCAGGAATAAGCCCTTTCTTGCTGAGGAACTTTATACGGAACTGCTCCAGCTCCTCCGTATTTTGAGTAGAGAACTGCCCGATTTCAGCCAGGTATTGTAATATCAGCTCTTGCATCAGCTTAGAAATATTCCAAGTTTCAAGTTTCAGAAAATGACCACTTTATGACAACTTTATGACTATTAACAAATACCCAATAACCACTAACTATTATTTTATTACCTCAATAGTCATCGTTACAGCGCTCACCGGTTTGTCGCCTGGTCCGGTGGGGATAGCGGCGATCTTGTCAATCACATCGAAACCGGATACAACTTCTCCGAAAACAGTGTAGCCTCCGTCAAGCCAGGGGGTTCCGCCAACGGTGGTATAAGCTTTACGCTGTTCGGCCGAGTAAGTTGTGTTGTAACGCTTCTCGTATGAGTTGAGAGTTTCGTTCGACAGCACGGTTCCCTGAACAATATAGAACTGGCAGCCGGAAGATGCTTTCTGGGGATTGACCTGGTCACCGGTGCGGGCTGCAGACAGTGCGCCTTTTTTGTGCAGGTGGTTGGCCTGGATTTCAGCCGGGATGGTGTAACCCGGATCCTGGCGACCATCCTTGTTGCCTCCGCCCTGTATCATAAACCCGGAAATAATCCGGTGGAAAGGAGAGTCGTTATACCATCCTTCCTTGATCATTTTTATGAAATTGTCCCTGTGTTTAGGGGTGTCATTATAAAGCTTTGCGGTGATATTACCGTAGCTGGTCTTGATAAGGACGAGGGTTTCACTCTGTGGTTTGCTCTGTGAGCAGCCTGATTGTTGAAAGGCCATGAATAATACGGTTAAAATTAAGATTGTTTTTTTCATTTTTTCGATCTTTTAATTGTAATCAGGGGTACAAAATTATAAAAATCCGGCTTAAGTTTCAGTATTATATTACTTGCCCGGATCCTGATGATTCTTTTCGAAGTAACAACGGCGGCACAGCGGCTCATACCGGTCGGTGTCGCCCAACACCACCAGCCCTTTCTGGCTGCTGGTCCGGTGGGAGTACTGGGCCAGTCCGCCGCAACTGATGCAGATAGCATGTACCTTATCGACATATTCAGCCGTAGCCAGCAAAGCGGGCATGGGGCCAAAAGGTTTACCGGTATAATCCATATCAAGTCCCGCGACGATTACCCGCGTCCCCATTTCGGCCAGTTTGTTGCAGACCACTACCAGCTCATCATCGAAAAACTGCGCCTCATCGATGCCCACCACGTCATAGTCATTGGCGTATAGTAGAATTTGGGAGGCAGCCTGCACAGGTGTGGAGTGGATCGAATTTTCGTCGTGCGAGACCACACCTTCCGCATGATAGCGTGTATCCACGGCCGGTTTGAAGATCTCCACGGTCTGGCGGGCGATCAGGGCACGCCGCAAGCGGCGGATCAATTCTTCCGTCTTGCCGGAGAACATCGACCCGCAGATCACTTCGATCCAGCCTGACCGCGCATTGCCGTGTGAACGCTCTAAGAACAAATGTTGAATTTTAAATGTTGAATTTTGAATTCGGGAATTATTTTCAAAATTAAGAAATATAAAGAGAAGAAGACAGAAGACAGAAGACAGAAGACAGAAGAAAAATTTTAACTAACAAAATTGTAAGTAACAATAATGTTAGTTATATTTGTGAAAAATTATTACTATGGAAACGCCATTTGTTTTCGGTAAAATTGCTTCGGATAAAAACTTTTCGAACCGCAAACAGGAAATAGAACATCTGATTCAGAATTTCAAATCGGGTATCAATACTATACTTATTTCACCCAGGAGATGGGGAAAAAGTTCATTGGTTCTTCAGGCTGCCAAACAGCTTGAACAAAATTTTCCGGAAATTACAGTCGTCTATGTTGATCTCTTTAATATCAGGACAGAGGAGGAGTTTTATCTTAATCTGGCAGAGAAAACCATTCGTGCCACATCCTCGAAACTACAGGAAGTAGTTAATAACGCAAAAAAATTCTTTAAACAACTGATCCCGAAGATCAGTTTTTCACCGGACCACTGGCAGGAGTTTTCTTTCAGGTTTGACTGGCAGGAGCTGAAAGAGCACGTTGATGAGATTTTAAATCTGCCTGAAAAAATTGCTGAAGCAAAGAAAATTAGAATAGTGATTTGCCTGGATGAATTCCAGAATATTGGCTATTTCGAGAATCCTTTAGCTTTTCAGAAAGTGTTAAGATCTCACTGGCAACTTCATCAAAGTGTGTCGTATTGTATTTTTGGCAGCAAACGACATATGTTGATGGAGGTATTTACTTCACCTTCAATGCCTTTTTATAAGTTCGGTGATGTCATTTTTCTTGAGAAAATACGGAAAGAACACTGGGAGAAATTTATTGTTTCACGCTTTGAAGCAACAGGAAAACAAATCAGCAGTTTTCAAGCGGGTAGGATTGCACAACTCGTTGATTACCATCCTTACTATGTCCAGCAATTAGCACAGGGTTGCTGGTTCAGAACCGATAAGACTGCGACCGATGAAATTATTGATTTCGCCCTGGAAACGATCATTTATCAGCTCAGCCTGCTCTTTCAGAATCTTACCGAAAGTTTGCCCACAACACAGGTGAATTACCTCCGGTTACTCATAGATAATGTGCAAAAGCCAAGTTCAAAAGAAACCATCATGCACTACAACCTTGGCACGTCTGCAAATGCCATTCGTATCCGAAATTCATTGATAGATAAAGAGATCATTGATATAGCTGAAGGGAATGTCAAATTCCTTGATCCTTTGTATAAGATTTGGTTAAGCAGGTATTATTTTGGAGTAACTACATTGGCTTAAAACCACTTCATCACTCTAACCTGGGTTCTGAATATTATTTCGACTTGAAAGATCCCGACAAGGGCTTCACATATGCCAAAGCAGCTGCAGCACTGTTAAAAAAAACAGGACCATACCGCCGCTTCGACCTGTATGCTCTTGCTTTATTAAACCTCGGCGCAATGGAAATGGACAAGGGCCGTTTCCTTAGTTCTAATCAGTATTTGTGCCAGGCGCTTAACGCCAGCGATACTTTCCTTCTTAAAATTGAACATACACTAGAACCAGATCCCACTTTCAGGCTCTGGGGAGTTACACAATTACGCTGGATGCTGGTAATGATATTCAGCGATCTTGTTGAACTGCATGAGTTGACAGGTGATTTTAGAAACGCACTGTTGTATCAGAAAAAACTTGAAGAAGAAAAGAGTTTACAGATGCGGGATGAAATAACCAGGCAGATTATCGGACTATAAGCGGATCATGAAGATGAATTAAAAAGACAGGAGATCGCCGGATTGGCCAGGGACAATGAACTGAGGCGTTTAAAGCTTAACCAGACCAGGGTTCTGTTTGCCAGTATTGGCGGGATCCTTATTATCACTTTATTGTTTATCCTGCTTTGGATTCAGCGAAAAAGGTTCCGGTCGGAACGGAAAGCCCTTGTCCTGGAACAAAAGCTGCTCCGTGCCCAGATGAACCCGCATTTCATCTTTAATTCGCTATACAGCATCCAGAACTTTATCGTCACCGAAAAACCCGATAAAGCCAGCATTTACCTTTCGAAATTCGCAAAGCTCGTCAGGAATATCCTGGATAATTCTACGGAAGAATATGTTCCGCTTGAGAAGGAGATAAGCACCATCGAAAACTACCTCGAACTGCAGAAAGTACGGTATGCAGGTAAGTTTGATTACAGGATCGACATAGCCGATGAAATCGATGCAGAGACTATGATGATCCCGCCCATGCTGGCCCAGCCTTTCATCGAGAACGCCATCGAGCATGGCATTAAGCACCGGGAAACGCCGGGCCATATTGATATCCGGTTCAGCCTGCAAGATCAAACCCTCATTTTTGAGGTGGAAGATGATGGTGTAGGAAGGCAGAAAGCCCGCAAGATAGAGATTGTGAAAGATCCGGGCCACCGCAGCATGGCTACCTCACTTACCCGCGAACGGCTGGCTAACCTCAACCGGAAATTGAATAAAAAGATCATCCTCGAAATCATCGACCTGAAAAATGACTTTGGCGAAGCGTCAGGAACGAGGGTGGTGTTCGTTGTACCGGTGAGGTAGTGAGCAGTTGACAGTTGACAATCGGCAGACCATAGCTTATTTTCAGGACTTTGTATAATAATAAATAAAGTTGCACGAAATACGTCATGTTTAATCAGGCATCTATAAATGCACTAAATTTGTAAAAACTAATTCAGGTGATGGCATTTATTTTCTCAAAACATGCTTTGGATCAAATGAGCGAGAGGGGATTAAGTGAAGAAATAGTTTTGGGAGTGATTACAAATCCTGGCGAAATTATTCATTTTGAAAACATGAAGATTTATCAGTCTGTAAGATATAATGATGAAGGAGAACCTTACCTCATTCGTGCTTTTGTAAATTTCGAAAAAGAACCAGGGCTGGTGGTAACAGCTTATAAAACATCTAAAATTAAAAAGTATTATGAAGGTAAAATATGATAAACAGGTCGATATTTTATACATCACCTTGAGTCAGGAAGAGGTCAAGGAGAGCGATGAGTATAAATCCGGGATCATTATTGATTATTCAAATGATGGTTCAATTGTAGGCATTGAAATACTAAATGCTTCAAAGCATATGCCTAATCCCTCCAAGGTTGAATACGAAGTTGCCTGAATTGAAGACGGACCATCTGTTAAAATTATCGGTAAATGGACAAAAAGATCATCAAAGGACTTATTGACGAAAAGCTGGAAGTAATCCAGGAGCAGTTCTCGATCATAAAAGAATATGAAGGAAAAATCCCCGTTATTGAGGTCGATCTCTTAATGACCAGTATTCGCGACCTGTACGAGCTTCTCCTGAACCTGCAGCAGGAGAACATGGGTATTGTGATCCCGAAGCCGGCTCCACAGCCTAAAACTTCGAAGGTTATCCCGTCGCCGGCGCCGGTTATTGAGGATAATCTTCAGGAAGAAATTCCTGAACCTATTGAAGAGCCCGTTGCCCCGGTTCGTCTTTCACCCAACATCATCAGCATGGAGCCGGCATCCGAAGAGGAGCCGATAAAAGTATCCCCACCTGTTGAGAAATACGAACCCGTCACTCCCGAAACACCCGTTACTTCTTATGAGCCGCCTGCACCGGAACCGCCCGCACCAGAGACACCAGCCTCCGGGTACGAAGCAGAACAGGATCATAACCAACCTCATGAAAAATACCAGCGGATCACTATCGACCTGTTCTCGGAAGGAGCTGGCAATACGCTGGCCGACCGTTTACACGAAGGAAAGGATAAACGGATCGCCGATAAGCTCCAGGAGAACAAGATCGTCGATTTGCGGACAACCATCGGGATCAATGATAAGTTTCTGTTTATTAATGAACTTTTTGAAGGCAACATGCGTATCTACGATGAAGCCATTCAGAAATTGAATACAGGCTCCACCATGGCGCAGGCCGACCTGCTGTTGCTTGACCTGAAGATCGTTTATAACTGGGACAGCGAATCGCCAACCGTGAAGAAATTTGTAGAACTGGTCAGGAGAAAATTTTAAGGATAATATGGCTAAGCTTTACCTTGTGCCTACGCCCATAGGCAACATCCGCGACATTACCCTCAGGGCTCTTGATGTGCTGAAAGGGGTCGATCTCATCCTTACCGAAGATACCCGCAAAACCGGAATCCTGCTGAAGCATTACGAGATCAGCGTGAAAATGAGCCCCCACCATCAGTTCAATGAACATAAAGCGGTCAAAGGGATCGTTGAGCGGATAGTACATGGGGAAAACATTGCATTGGTGACCGATGCAGGTACACCAGGAATCTCTGATCCGGGGTTTTTATTAGTGCGTGAATGCATCCGGAACGGCGTCGAGGTAGAATGCCTGCCCGGTGCCACGGCTTTTGTCCCAGCCCTTGTCAATTCCGGGCTGCCTTGCGACCATTTTTTGTTCGAAGGATTCCTGCCGGTCAGGAAGGGTCGTAAAACCCGCCTGGAAGCCCTGGTTGAAGCCGATTGCACCATTATCCTCTATGAATCGACCCACCGCATACTGAAAGCCCTTGAAGAACTTGCCGTTTTTTTCGGACCTGACCGCCCGGCAAGCGTTTCACGTGAGCTCACCAAGGTTTTTGAAGAAACTGTCCGCGGTACATTGCCGGAATTAGTCCGGTATTACAAGGATCATCCGGTCAAAGGTGAATTCGTTATCATAATCGGCGGGAAAAATCCCTGATAAAAAATGTACGAAGCCGTACATTTTTGTTCGTTATATGTACACCAATCTTATTTTTATTCCCTCCAAATTATCATCGTATAATGTTGATATATAAGTAGATGCAATTTCTGGCACACTTTATGAAAAGAATATGGCATTCCTGAATCATAAATAATTAAAGCCATGAAATCGTTAATTCTTTCTTTTTTGTTGATTTTCGGCCTCGCTTCGCCAAATATTGGCAAACCGATCAATGATATTTATTCTATAAAAGAGCCAGACTTTGCAGAGGAGGCTTATGTCAATGACATTCCTTTCGATACATGGGAAGTTGCTGTTGATGCTATTCTTGAAGGCGATGAGGTGAAGCTGGAAGAAGAAGCTTATGTCAATGACATTCCTTTTGATACAAGGGCTATTGCCGGTAAATATCTGCTCCGCAGGATGATGGAAACATCAGACGAAGCTAATGTTAACGATATCCCTTTCAATACGGAGAAAATTTTATACGAAGAGCTTGCAGCCCGGTTAACCGATCAATACCGAAATGAGAAAAGTGTCTTTGATATTCCTGGTGCGCCTGATTATATTATCTGTTTGTATCAAAAGGGTGTGCCTTATAAATATATCCGCCCCTTTTTTTAAACATTTTGGTTAAGTGAAAGTCCCGTCAAGCTCTGGCGGGGCTTTTTTTTAGTTCAAAGTTCAAAGTTCAAAGTTTATAGTTATGGAATATTTACTATCCTGTATGTCTTGTTAATAAATGACAATCATTAACTTTGAACTTTGAACTTTGAACTTTGAACTTTGAACTTTGAACTTTGAACTTTGAACTTTGAACTTTGAACTATACCTACGATTATCCCCGTCCGGCCGTATCGGCTGATATTGCTCTTTTCCGGCATGAAAAGCAATCATTGCATATATTACTGATCCAGCGGAAAAATCCTCCCTTCCAGGGAATGTGGGCTTTGCCCGGGGGGTTTATGGAGATTGATGAAACCCTTGAAGAAACGGCCACCAGGGAGCTAGAGGAAGAAACGGGCTTGAAAAATGTTGAATTAAAACAATTTAAAACATTTAGCCAGGTTGACCGTGATCCACGGACGAGAATAGTCACTACTGTATTTTTTGGCATTGTTCCCCCGGAAAATTCTGTAGCAACTGGTGGAGATGATGCAGAAAGTGCTGAATGGTTTAATGTGGATGATCTGCCACCAGTTGGATTTGATCATGCCCGGATTATAGGACTGTTGTTGGAACAAATAAAAAAAGAGCATTAAACTACCATCAGGTTGCAACCTCGCACATCGCTGTCGTCAAATCTTCCCAAAACTTCAAATGAGCCGTCATCATAGAGTTTTCCCAAATCCCGGGTAGCGATAAATGAGCAGCTATAAAGATTTGCAAGATCGATGATATTTATTCCTCCCGTTTGCCCGTATGGAAGAAATTGCAGCGGGTCGTTGACATCCCGGATCAGGATTTTCATCCATGGTGGGGCCCGGAAAATACCATGACCGGAAGAGTAGGCCTGGGAGAGGAGTTCCGTCATGCCATATTCGGAATGGACCCTTTCCACATTCAGGTTATGGCAGAGGATCTCATGAAGCTCTTCCCTTATCATTTCTTTCCTTCTTCCTTTCATACCGCCGGTTTCCATTACCGTTACCCCGCTTATATTCATTGGAAACCGTTCTGCGAAATCGATCAAAGCATATGAAGCCCCGAAAAGGATGGTCTGAACCGAGGCCGGCTGGTTTTCCTGCAGATGTTTTTCAAGGGTGTCCATATTATGCAGAAAATAGCCACTTCCATTTCTTTCAGTTTTGCGGATAAGATGATCAAGCATATAGACCAGCGAAGAGCCCTGGCGCTCCATGTAGCCCGGTAACAACGCCAGGAAGCGGTATTTTTCCGGATCCCTGTAAAAAAACTGAAAAGATCGTGTGAAACTCTCTTCATAGAGTTTCAAATCCCTGATAAAATGCCGGGATGGGACACTCCCGGTAGTCCCGCTGCTTGTAAATACTTTTTCGAACCCACTCTCATCACCGGAAATTATTTTGTGATCCCTGAAAAGGCTGATGGGAAGAAAAGGAATCCGGAGATAATTATTGATCTTTTCAGGATCTGCTCTTAGTAATTGTGACAATTCACGAAATACGGGGTTCGTTTCGTATTGGAATCGAAATATTTTCAGCGCCAGATCGTTAAAATCGTCATCACCTGAAATTTTAAAAACAGATCGCCTTATTTCTTCCGCAAGGTTCATGAGGTTTAACAAATTCAGGAACGAAATTTGCTTAATTTTGAATATTCATCAATTTGTCATGAAATTCCGCATAAAAATAAGTTTAATTCTGTCCATCCTTGCTATTCTTGCCTTTATTTCCTGCAAGCGCATTGAAGAATTCCCTCCTGAACCGGCAATATCTTATCTGAATTTTGAAAAAATCTTTAATGAAACGGACAGCATTTATGACCGGGGGATACTGAAATTTGAATTTACAGATGGTGATGGTGATATAGGGTTGGAGAAAAGCGACACTCTTCCCCCTTTTAATCCCGGGAGTAAATATTATTATAACCTGATCATCGATTTTTTTGAAGTCAGGAATGGAGTTGAAACGCCTGTTCCGCTCACTTTTTATAATTCCGAAACCCAGCAATTTGACACGGTTTATCTGAGCGCCAGGATCCCTTTGCTCACCCCAAAAGGTTCCAATAAAGCCCTAACCGGGGAAATTTTTGATACGATATTTATCTATAATTATTACTCTGACTTCGATACCCTGTTTCTGAAGTTTAAAATTGTCGATCGCGCTTTGAATGAAAGTAATCTCGAAAGGACAGCCTACATTGTCAGGAAATTTTAATCCTGATTTCGCCCTATGAAAAAAACTTTGGAAAGCAGGAAATTTGTTTTCTTCTCCCTCTTTTTTATTGTGGGGCTGGCATTTATCATCAAACTATTTCTACTCCAGGTTATCCAGGTCCAATACAAACTTTCGGCAGATAATAACGTTCTCCGTTATGTTACGCAGTATCCTCCAAGGGGAGTTGTTTTCGACAGGAATGGCGAGCTAATGGTTTACAATGAAGCCGCTTATGATCTGCTGATCGTGCCCAAGCAGGTTACTGCCTTTGATACACTGGAATTTTGCCGCCTGCTGGATATAACTGTGGAAGAGGTCAGGCAAAATATCAGGAAAGCCCGTAATTATTCGATGTTTAAACCATCCATCTTTCTTGAGCAATTATCAATAGAAGATTTTGGATACCTGGATGAAGTTCTTTTTAAGTTTCCCGGTTTTTTTGTGCAATTGCGGACTATCAGAAAGTATGATTCACCCACGGCGGCGCATGTTCTGGGTTATATAGGCGAAGTGAATAACAGGGACATTGAGCGGGATCCTTATTACAAAATGGGCGACTATATCGGTATGAGCGGGCTTGAGAAATCTTATGAAAGCATACTCAGGGGAAAAAAGGGGATCAAAATCAAGCTGGTGGATGTACATAATCGTGAAATGGGCAGTTACCAGGATGGGAAATATGATAGTGCCGCCGTAGCGGGGAAAAATGTTACCATATCCATAGATGCTGAGCTCCAGGCTTACGGGGAAAAGTTAATGCGTTTTAAAAGAGGCAGTATTGTTGCCATTGAGCCTTCGACGGGCGAGATTCTTGTCATGGTATCCAGCCCTTCCTACGATCCTAACCTGTTGGTTGGCCGGGTCCGTTCAAAGAATTTTGCAAAGCTGAACCAGGATACGCTTAAGCCTCTTTTCAACAGGGCGATGCAGGCGCAATATCCCCCCGGATCAACCTTTAAAACCCTGAGCACCCTGATTGGTTTGCAGGAAGGTGTCCTTCATACCTACACGCGTTATATGTGCCATGGCGTCAGCACCACGCCAATCCCATGCAGCCACAACCATCCGGCTCCACTTGATCTCCTGCATGCTATCGAGCAATCCTGCAATCCCTACTTCTGGCAGGTTTTTAAGTCCATCCTTGATCAGAATAAATTCCACACGATGCAGGAAAGTTATAATTACTGGCGTGACCTGGTGACGAGTTTTGGAGTTGGCACTATCCTGGAAAGCGATGTTGTCGACCAGGCAAATGGTAACCTTCCTAAAGACACTTATTATGATAAATATTATGGAAAGACTGGCTGGAGGGCTATGACAATACGGTCACTTGCGATTGGCCAGGGAGAAGTGGAAGAGACCCCGCTGCAGATGGCAAATATAGTTGCTACCATAGCCAACAGAGGGTATTATCATCCGCCTCATTTATTGAAAGCTGTAGAAGGTGATGTTCAGGCTGCCGCAAAGTTTGAAAAGAAGATCTATCCTAAAATAGCTTCGGAGTATTATCAGACACTGATTGATGGAATGGAATTGGTTTATGAGGGTGGCGGAGCAAGATGGTACAAGATCGACAGTGTGGAGTGTTGTGGTAAAACCGGGACATCGCAGAATCCGCACGGGAAAAATCACGCGGTTTTTATTGCTTTTGCCCCTAAAGATAATCCTAAAATAGCCATTGCCTGCGTTGTAGAAAATTCAGGCTACGGAGCTACCTGGGCTGCGCCTATTGCAAGCCTGATCATGGAAAAATATCTTAAAGGAGAGGTAAAACAAAAGGCAACCGAAGAACGGATGTTAAATGCTTATTTATTAGGCCCCCAATGACAAGGGAAAGAAACATATACGGGAAGATTGACTGGATCACGGTATGGCTTTATATCATCCTGGTCCTGATGGGATGGGTGAGTGTCTATTCCTCTGTTTATGATGAAACACACAGCAGTATCCTGGATATATCACAGCGTTATGGCAAGCAAATGATCTGGATCCTGGCCGGCGGAGTAATTGCTTTCATGATCATGCTGATTGATGCGAAGGTTTACAATGCTTTTGCTTATATCATATATGCCCTGTCAATTTTAATTTTGTTGGCCGTTTTAAGTATAGGCACTGAAATTTCAGGTTCCAAGTCATGGTTTCAAATCGGAGGTGTTGCCTTACAGCCGGCCGAGTTTGCCAAATTTGCTACCTGCCTGGCACTGGCCAGGTATCTCAGCTCTTACGCGACCGACTTTAACAGGCTTCGGGCCAAGATAATTTCCACCCTTATCATTTTCACTCCCGGCATTCTCATTTTATTTCAGAATGACACCGGATCCGCGATAGTTTATATCGCTTTAATCCTGGTTTTGTACAGGGAGGGCCTTTCAGGCTATTTCCTTATTTCCGGGGTTATTGCTGTGGTCCTATTCATTATGACCCTCTTGATCAACCAGTATATCATGACTATAGTCCTGACTGTGCTGGCTGTCCTGGTTTATTATAATAACAGGTTCCTCCGGAGAAGATGGTGGATTATTATAATTGTATGGTTGGCTTCCGTAGGATTTGTATATACAGTGGATTATGTTTTTGATAATTTATTGGAAGAGCATCAGAAAGCCAGGATAAGTGTCCTGCTGGGTACAGAAACGGATCCTAAGGGAGCCGGTTACAATGTTAACCAGTCGAAAATTGCCATTGGCTCAGGAGGGTTGATCGGCAAGGGCTTTTTACAGGGAACCCAGACCAAGTATAATTTCGTGCCGGAACAAAGCACGGATTTCATTTTCTGCACGGTGGGTGAGGAGTGGGGTTTTGTCGGGAGTTCCGTAGTAGTTATCCTTTTCGTGGTTCTGCTTTACAGGCTGGTGAAGATGGCCGAGCGACAACGCTCGGATTTCAGCCGGATTTACGGCTATGGGGTCATATCTATCCTGTTCTTTCATTTCCTGGTCAATATAGGAATGACCATCGGACTGGTTCCGGTGATAGGGATACCTTTGCCATTTTTCAGCTATGGAGGCTCTTCGCTATGGGCATTTACTATCCTGCTTTTCATTTTCATCAAGCTGGATGCAAACCGCCTGGCACTGTTTTAAAAGAATAGCAAACGGTTATCCTCGATCTTCGCTTTCTTCTGCAATGCCGAGAACATCGGATTTGCATTCATACGGGAACGGAAAGTCGAGATCAATTGATCACGGTAGAGATTATAATTGGCAACCTGGGGAGGTTCATAGAAGCGGTCGACTTTCACTACAAATACCGCACCGTTACCCTGGATGGGCTCAGATTGGTCTCCTTCATTCATTGCAAAAACTTCCCCTATGACCTGGAATTCACTTCCAAAACCCGGAATATTCCGTGAAGAGAATGTCAGGGTCAGATTCGTATCGACTTTAGCGTTAAAGTCACGGGCGATCTGGTAGATGTCGCTGCTCCCGGTACTCTTGATCTTTTCTTTGATCATGGAAGCTTTCTTCTCGTTAAGCACGAAAGTCTTTATGTTTTCCTTCATTTGTTCAAGAGGGATGGCGCCTTTTTCGCGAATGTTGGTCAGGACGGTAACAACATAGGATCCACCCACATCAAACACCGGGGAAACTTCGCCGAGTTTTATGCCTTCATAGTAAGCCCAGCGGACAATTTCACGCGGGTAGTCGATGCCAGGGATGCTGTTTCCCATTTCCCTCAGGTAGGTCGCAGAACGCTTGTTTAAACCCTGATCGGTCACAGCAGTTTCAAACTTTGCCATGGTATTATTTTCTCCTGCAAAAGAGCTGGCCTGGGTATAGACATCCTGGAAGGTTTTGCTGCTTGGAACAAGAGAACGGTCGATGACAGCCGCCCTGATTTTAGTTACCGGATCTTTTTTACCTGTGATCTTAATGACATGAAAACCGAAAACAGTTTCGACTTTAACGAGATCTCCCACATTTCCTTTTAGGACCGCTTCATTGAACGGACCAATCATATTTCCATCGGCAAACCAGCCCAGGTCGCCATTATTTTCTTTTACTGATCCATCGTCAGAGAGCTGGTAGGCGAGGGCCTGGGTTTTGGTTTTATCAGCATTCAACACATTCAGTAGGCTATCAGCTAGTCTTCCTGCCTGTTCCTTCGTCCGGGTTATCGTTTCCGCGGCCTTGTAAGCTCCCTGGTAAGCAATCAGTATATGTTCCGCTTTCATAGAATCCGGGCGCGCTTGTATATCCATCAACCGGGCCATATGCCAGGCATTATTCTCTTCATAAGGAGAAACGAAGGTTCCGACCGGGGAAGAGAAGAGGAGGGAATCGATCGTAACAGGCAACTGGCCCTTTTTGAACCATGTGCTATCGTAGCGCTTATCAGAAGTGGAATTGACAAAAGTTATATAATCAGATGTATTGCGGAAATCATCATAGATATGGTAAACTGATTCCCGGGTCAAGGTGCGGTCTTCAGCCGAAGGGAGGACTTCAAAGATCACATAATCGATATCCCTGGAAGGTTCCTGCTCATACAGTTGCTTATTTTTTTCATAATAAACCTTATAATCTTTGTCGGTCAAAACCACATCCTCATCTTTCAAAGTTGTATAGCGAATGGCAACATAACGGATTTCAGCATTCTTTTTTTTGCTTATATAATCCATACTTGCAAAAGCTTCCGGCATATAGTAACCTTTAGCAACCAGTGCCTGATATTTTTGAGTCAGACGGTCTTCTTTAATATATTTTTCGAGATTGAGCCATTGCTTCTTCACCTCTGGTTTCATATTATCCAGGTTTTGAAGAAAATTGATGACCATCTGGGGGCTGTATTGCTTGGTATTTGGGTCCTGGAAATATTGCCTTATCAGGTTGTGAGGACGGGGGCCTTGCACGAGGTCATAAAGCTCCTCGGTAGTAACGTTAATTCCCAGCCGCTCATATTCCTTTCCCATTATAATTTCATTCAGGTACTGGGTCCAGGTGCTTTGCCTGATATCGAAAGTTTCCTGCGCAGTGAGGTCTTCTTTATTCTGATTGGTGCGTTGCATTTCTATATTATCATCAACCCGTTGGTTATAATCTTTAAGGGTGATTTCCTCTCCTGCTATTGATCCTATGGGCGGAAGACTATTTCTTCCTTTTCCTTTCCCGGTGAACAAGTCACTGACAATGAATGCTCCAATTGCCACACCAACGAGGATAACGGCCAATGCCGAATGTTTACGAATAGTTCCAATTACTGCCATATCAACATATTGTTTTTAAAAAGAGGTGCAAAAGTACATAAAATGTTTCAAGTTACAAGTTTCTGGTTTCAAGATTAGAATATTATTTAATAGAAGACAGAAGAAATTCACCTGTAGGGTTCACCGGCCGGTGAACCCTACAACTACCTAATGACCAATTAAAGGCATGTCATTCCTCCTCGATCGTCAGCCTTACCAGTTCGATGCGCGCTTCAGTTGCCTGGAGGATATCGAACCTGAAAGGCTTATTCAGAATGGATTCCCCTTCGGCCGGGATACTTTCATGGTCGTGGATGATCAGCCCGGCAAGGGTTTCATATTCTTCTGACTCAGGTAGTCCCAGCTTATATTTATCGTTTAAATAATCGATCTCAAGACGGGCTGAAAAAATAAATTCACCGGGTTGAACAAGTTTTTCTATCATCTCTTCGGCATCAAATTCATCTTCGATTTCCCCGAAAATTTCTTCCATGATATCTTCCATCGTCACCATTCCGCTGGTTCCGCCGAATTCATCAACGACAACAGCAATATTTTTCTTTTCACGGATGAATTTTGTCAGGGCTATATTGGCCGGCATGGTCTCCGGAATATAAAGTATTGGTTTTATGATGGATTTGATATCATGAGGATTTTTAAACATATCGAAAGAGTGCGCATAGCCGATAATATTGTCAATGGTTTCGCTGTAAACCGGTATTCTTGAAAGGCCATGGGTAATGAAGGTGTTCTTCAGGTCCCCGACAGCCTCTGACTCCTCGATTGCTATCATTTCATTGCGGGGGACCATGGTTTCACGGAGTTTCACTTTGCGGAAATCGATCATATTCTGGAACATCTGGATTTCCTGCTGCACATCTTCCAGTTGCTCTTCATTTTTAGCCAGTTCATTGATATACTGGTCCAGATCGACGATTGTAAATACCGGCTCTTGCCTGGTGAACCTTATTTTCAGCAATCGTTGCAGGATAATCTGAGAAGCACTGGTAAAAAGATAGACAACGGGATACAGGAAGTAATATATAATCCAAAGAGGAACGGCGAAGAAAGTAATGATCGCGTTGGCATTGATCCGGAAAAGCACTTTAGGAAGGAATTCAGCCAGAATAAGAATGATCAGGGTAGCCAGGATAGTCTGGAGTAACAGGATCATAAGTCCTGAGTGGAAGTATTCCGGCAGTAAAGACAGGAAGAGGGGTTCGAGTACATTGGCCATCGCGATGCCATAAATTACCAAAGCTATATTATTGCCCAGCAACAAAGTACCAATAAGGCGGGAAGGATTGCGATAGAAAGCAGACATAATCCGTGCGGTCAGCAGCCCTTTTCCTTTGTCCAGTTCAACTTTCAGCTTATTAGAAGTGATAAAGGCGATTTCCATACCCGAAAAGAAAGCCGAAAGAGCAAGTATAATAATTATGGCTGCCGTGTTGTTCATTTTGCCGGCTCCTCTTTGATTTCAATCAATCCTTTTGGATTTCTGACCTCGAGTTCATCAAATGGGTGGTAGGATGTCAGCCCATCACCGGTATACACCTGCCCTCCGCTGGTGATCTTGACAAATTTATTCGAGTAAATGAGCCCTTTGTCCCTGTCCCAGAAAAGCTCTTCCGTATTTAGTTTTTCTTCTTTTCCTAAGTTTTCCACCACGACATTGTGCCTGGCTTCTATGAGTTTCTTTTTCTCATATGAAATACCATAATCTGCGGTTATTATCGTCCTGAGGTTCATCGCGGAATCATAAAAAAATACGGTGAAACCCTCAGGGAATAAGAGCAGGGGTTCCTCTGCCGTTTTGTTGACCAGGTAAGGACTGACGAGTTTAATCTGAACCCTGGCTTTTTCGCTATAAAGGATTTCAATATCCCTGGCGGTCATTTCCGGCAATGTATCGACCACATCCAGGGAAAGGACGGTTTGCACATCATTTTTACATGAAGGAAGAATCGTGCTGATCAAGACAACTGCGATAATTCCGGAAATAAAAAATGTTATGGCTTTCTCCCTAAAAAGAGATGAAGTTTTCAAGGGGTAAAAGTTATTGTTTTGAGGCCCTGATCCTGGTGTCTTCATTTATCCAGCATTCCACCCTATAAATATCGCCTTCTTTCAGCGTGTAGAAAAATATAGTAGATGCAGAGGGGAAGTAGATAGAATAAGCAGCGATCCTTTTATCGGCTTCTTCAGCAAGGTTAGGGTCAATCTGTTTGACTTTCAGGTACTTATCTACGGCCGCCCAATAGGCAACACGGGTAGTAAGGTCATTATCCCCGCAATCTTTGGCCGATTCAGCATACATATCGCCGATCATCATGTAAGGCTCACCATCAGCCGGATTCAATGCAGCTGATTTCAGTGCGTAAGTCCTTGCTGACGGAAAATTATTTATAACCCGGTAAGCTTTTGCAATATATATATAACTTTTCTGGAGGGCAGCCGGATCATCCATTTTTTCAGCTTCTTTCAGGTATTCAATGGCTTCGGAATATTTCCCTTCGTTAAGCAACATTTTCCCGATCATATAAGCTGAGGCCGGGGAAGGTTCAAGTTCATATAACCTCTTGGTTGTTTCGAAATACAAAGGATCATTCTGGCATTTCTTTTCGTCAAGAATATTGTTGATTTTTTTCAGCAGTTCCACATCATCCGGGGTTTCAGTGAATTTTTTCCGGTAAATCGATACCAGGTCGGTGCAGGTTGCAAACGGTTCAAGGATCAATTCGATATTATTCCGCACAATTTCCCAGTTCCCTTTTTCCTCAGGGATGCTCTCGTTTTTTTTGATATTGTGATCAATAATATCGCTGGCGACATCATAAGAATCAAAAATGACAGCCGAATCAGCTTTACCCTCTTTAGCCATGTTAACGGCAACCTTCATATAATAGACCAGCACTGGTCCAGCGGTGTTATCCCCTTCCAGTTCGGCAGATTTTTTCAAATCTTTATAAATCTGTTCTGTATCTTCCGGACGGTAGGAGAACAGATCAACCCCTTTTCTGCCAAGCACATAACCTTCTTTTCCAAAATACACGATCCGTTGGTTATAAACCATCATCAGCGTATCTATATACTTATTTTTCAAAGCCGGATCCGTTGCGGTTTCGATCAGGTAAGAAACTATTTTTACCCCATCGATATAAGTATTCTGGGTTCCTTTCGGGCAATTCAGGAAAACCCACCTCCATGACGGGATAATATCATTCACAGTTTCATTCTTGTAATCGCTGGCTTTCCATTGTTTGAAGAATTCACGGTAAAGGGAAATATTCATTATACAGGTCAGGCTGTCTGAGCCATATCGACCTCCATTATTCCCCGCGCTCGGATCTTCATCCTGGGCGAATAATAAGGATGAAGGAATTCCAGCAAAAAATAAGCTGAAGAAGATGGCGACAAATGTTCGTTTCATAGGATTAAGAAATTAAAAATACTTGCTTTTAAAGAACCAGTTTTCAAATACATTAACTCCGACTGTAAATCTAAAAAAATTTTCCTGAATCAGACCATTCTGGGTAGTACCTCTTTTTCCAAAGACTGCAGAAAGATTCAGGGTTGATTTCGATTTCTTTATAGGTAATCCTATTCCAAAACTTATGCCAAATTCTTGGAGGTGTTTACCCTGAAGGTTCAACGGGGTTTTACCAAAATGGAAACCTGCCCGGTAAGCTACTTTTTGTAAATAGGAATTGCTGCTTTGGGCGTTGGGAATATACTCGCCTCCGACAGAAATGTTCCACCTGTTGAGCAGGGAATCGGACTGGCCATAGTACTTGTATTTTTCCCAGTTTTGCCAGAGGAAATCGGCACCGGCTATCCATTTCCCTTCTTTGCCAACCGTAAAACCTGTACCGATCCTGACAGGAAGCGTGAAGCTGCCCTTTTCATTCAACCTGACCTCGATGGTGTCGTAATAAAACTGGGCGGAGCTGATATCGCCGAAGTAAGTTGTTGCCAGGTATGATGCTTTAGATTTAATTTCCACCTGAGGACCGAATACTCCGCCGATGACCATAAAAAGATCTTTGGGGAGATTAGTTTTATATTGAAAGCCTATTTCACCATAAAAGTCACTTGGCCTTATGGATCCACGGATGTAAGTATTCTTCATTTCGATTGAATCAGGAAAAGATATACCACGGCTCCGGATGATAGAACCGAACATATATTTCATGTTAAACCCGATGGAAAGTTTTCCCCCGATCTTGAAGGCATTTCCCCAATAAAGCTGGTTAAAGCCCCCGGAGCCCTGGTAAACATACTGTGTCTTGGTGATCCCCTCCAATTCTTCTTCATAATAAATATCATAGCCTACATAACTGAAAGGAAGGATGCCGAGGCTTGTTCTCCACCAGCGGGTCACCGGGAAGCCGAACATCAGGTGGCTAAGGGAAATGTAACTTCCCTGGTCGGTCAGCCGGTCAGTATGAAGATTTGTCATAACGCCGAAAATACCGGCATCAAAGACAAAGCTGACGGAATCAAAAGCGGCGTAAGATGCCGGGTTGGCTGTATTAATGAGATTACTCCGCTGAAACCCATAATATAACCCACCCATTGCAGTGATACGCGGATCCATCCCATTTTCCACAAGGTTTCCCAGGCCGTATCGGGTATAAGGTGAATTGATCGTGATTTGCCCCTTTACCGAAGTTATTTGGGTGGATAACAGCAATATCAACCCAAATAATAAAAGCCTTCCCTTAGCTTGCATGATCATTATAATCAAATATTTCGTTCAATCCGAGCAGTACGAGATCGGGGACTGCAAAGATGTTAATTTTTAGTTTATTGTGCAAGAATTGATGATCGCCACCAGTAATAATGACCATTAATTCATCAAATTTATCATGATACAGCCTGATATGTTCCCTGATCTCAGCAGTCACACCGTTATATACACCTGAAAGTAATGACTCACGGGTTGAACGCCCTATAAGCCCATCAAAGTCATCTGGTTCAATTAACGGTAATTTTCCGGTGAAAGTATGCATAGCTTTGAAGCGCATTAGAATTCCGGGTGATATTCCGCCTCCAAGGTATTCGCAGTTTTTGGTGAGAATATCGTAGGTGATGCAGGTCCCGGCATCAATGGCAAGTATATTATGACCCGGGAACAGCGACCAGGCACCGGTAACAGCGGCAATCCTGTCCTTGCCCAAACTCTCAGGGGTCTGGTAGAGGTTCTTTATTGGGATAGGCGTCCGTGAATTCAGAAGGATAAATTTACCCGATCGGGAGAGGATTTTTTCCAGCGCCAAAGGATGATTTGATACAGACGAAAGGATAATCCCCTGGAAAGGGCCGTTTTTTTCAATGAAATTAATTAAGGTATCCGGCTTCAGGTCCTGGAATAATTCTTTCAGAAGCAAATTCTTACCGTCGAAAACTGCCAGTTTTTGAAGGGTATTCCCGAAGTCGATGATTAATTTTTTGTTCACGGTTCTGCTAAAGTTTGCAAAGATAGTGAATTTAAGTCGGCGGTCAGCGGTCAGCGGTCAGCAGTTAGATCCGTAACTTTTCACTTTTTAGGCACAGTTATTCACAAAATATTGTTTAAAAGATTTTAAATCAGATGGATAAATAGGATAATGTTGATTTATATTTGTGCCTAAA